>OQVT01001338.1_pt1 | contig 15450 bp, 13 predicted proteins | sample 1691561 | NCBI WGS metagenome assembly OQVT01 (sample SAMN03418260, study PRJEB22391) | human gut metagenome | biome: human-gut; feature: organic feature; material: feces | host: Homo sapiens | place: Tanzania | collected 2013-01 | reverse complement strand
GCGTGTACCGTGCGGGCGACGAGCATGAGATCCTCGCGGAGACGCAGCAGCAGGAGAGTGCCGATGGAGCCGACTTCCGCTATCCGGAGATCACACGCATGATGCTCGCCTCGGAGTATACCGCGGAGCTCCTCGGGATGAAGCCGTACTATCTCTACCGGCAGAAGAACATGGCCGGCAATCTCGAGAACGTCGGCTACTGCGAGGAGGGGAAGGAGTGCCTCTACAATATCCTCATGATGGAGGAGAAGCATACCGTCGTCGGCTGTGGTGCCGGGACGAGCACGAAGGTCGTTCTGCCATCCCGCGACGGCGATCTCTACCATAAACGTGTGGAGCGCTGCGATAACGGAAAGTCGATTCCGGACTATCTCGACCATATCGACAAGTTTATCGAGCGAAAGAAGAGCTTATTCGCCCTTTTTAAGGATTGACGGATATAACAGTAAGGCATATAATGCATGCATGTATCGTGACGTGGATGTGTGTTTCGCACGCAGAGACCTGTGGGGCGGAGCGGCTGCAAGGGGGCAGAGACAGAGAAGCGACGGTACAGACGAAAATTTAACAGGTTGACAATAGAGGCGCGTTGATTATCAGTAGCTGCATGGAGATTGCATAGTCCATGAGATGCAGTGAAAGGATGAGACGCCGAAACCGGAGTGTGATGCGCACGCACCGAGTTGGGCTGCAGTTTAAGAGATTGCAGACTCTCACAGAAATGTGTTGGAGCTATTGTTTCATAGAATGCATATTTATGAGGCAGTGGTTCGCAAGGAATCACTGCCTTTTTCTTGAATATTTCGTAATGAGGTCAGACCTCACTTGCGAAATTCTTGAGGCCGGAGCCCGGCGGGCCCGGAACTGTTCTGCGAAACGGCTATTGTCTACCCAGGTTTCTCCCGGGAGGGAGCAGAGGGGCTCATGCCCCGGTAAGGAGATTTTATGCAGTTCAAAGACAGAGAGCATCGAAGCAACCGCTTCGCATCGCTGACCGCCATCGCTGTCGTCCTCGTGTTTATCGTGGTCGCCGGCTTCATCACCACCGCGGATGCGGTGCAGCAGACCGCCTGGGCACTCGTGCCGCCGGTCATCGCCATCGCACTCGCGCTCATCACGAAGGAGGTATACAGCTCCCTTTTCTTCGGCATCCTGACCGGTGCACTGCTGTTTTCCGGTTATCACTTCGAGGGCACCATCAACCACATCTTCGTCGATGGGATCATCTCGGTTCTGTCCGACAGCTATAATGTCGGCATCCTCTGCTTCCTCGTCATCCTCGGTGCGATGGTACAGCTCATGAACCGCAGTGGCGGATCTGCCGCGTTCGGTGACTGGGCGTCGAAGCACATCAAGACGAGAGCCGGCGCACAGCTCGCCACGATCGCCCTCGGCTGCCTCATCTTCATCGACGACTACTTCAACTGTCTGACTGTCGGCTCCGTCATGCGACCGGTGACCGATAAGCATAAGATCAGCCGTGCGAAGCTCGCGTACCTCATCGACTCCACCGCGGCTCCGATCTGTATCATCGCCCCGATTTCTTCCTGGGCGGCGGCCGTTTCCGGCTTCGTCGAGGGAGAGAACGGCATGAGCCTCTTCCTGCAGACCATCCCGTATAACTTCTACGCACTGCTCACCATTGCGATGATGATCCTGATGGTGGTTCTGAAGGTGGACTTCGGTCCGATGCATCAGCATGAGGTCAATGCCATCGAGCACCACGATCTCTATACCACACCGGACCGTCCGTTCGAGAATGCCGCCGACGAGGCGAGACGAGAGGGCGGACACCTCATCGACATGCTGGTTCCGATTTTTTCCCTCGTGGTCTGCTGCGTCATCGGTATGATCTACACCGGTGGTTTCTTCAGCGGCACCAGCTTCATCGATTCCTTCGCCGGCTCGGATGCCTCCGTCGGTCTCGTCTTCGGTTCCTTCTGCGCACTGGTCATCACCCTTGCGTTCTATCTGATCCGTAACGTACTCAGCTTCAACGAGTGCATGGACTGCCTGCCGGAGGGCTTCAAGCAGATGGTTCCGGCCATCCTGATCCTCACCCTGGCATGGTCTCTGAAGGCCATGACCGACAGCCTCGGTGCGAAGGAGTTCGTTGCCGGAGTTGTACAGGGCTCTGCGAAGAACTTCCTGCAGTTCCTTCCGGTCATCATCTTCATGATTGCCATCGGTTTAAGCTTCGCGACCGGTACCTCATGGGGCACCTTCGGTATCCTCATCCCGATCGTCGTGGCCTGCTTCCAGGGCATCGACCACAACATGATGATCCTTTCCATGTCGGCCTGCATGGCCGGTGCGGTCTGCGGTGATCACTGCTCACCGATCTCCGATACCACCATCATGTCGAGTGCCGGCGCGCAGTGCCTGCACATCAACCACGTATCGACCCAGATCCCGTATGCGCTGACCGCGGCACTTTCCTCCGTGGTCGCCTATATCGTGGCCGGCTTCACGAAGCATGCGGTCTCTGGACTGATCTCCGGTTTCGCGGTACTGCTTCTCGCGATGATCGCGTTCCGCCACGCCACCGGTAAGGAATCAGAATAAACAGCACATAGAATGATGAAAGCATCGAAGCGGCCCTCGCACGAGGGTCGCTTTTTCTGTGGCCTGCGTCTCGAACGTCCGCCTGTGGCGGACAAATGTGCGTGCAGAATAATTATTATTAAACGATTCCATAAAAGAAATTTATCGTTCGTATAAAGCCCTTCACAACTGGAAAATATGCGATACAATATAAATAGAAGGAATGAGAACCATTCCTATAGGATGTTTCACAGGCTTTTTTCATTACAGCAGATGTCTGCTGTACGTGGTCATGAGACCATGGTTGAGAGGAGATGTTTTTATGAACGATACGTCAGGAATCAACGGATTTATGGATTTCGTTTCTGAGCTCCTGGTTACATTCGAGGCAGGAGCCATCGTGGTTGCGTGTGTTACACTGCTTCTCAGCGGACTGCTGATGAGCGCAGGCCTTCCGGCAGCAACGCAGTGCTTACAGTATTTCTTCGTAGCCATGGCCGGCATCGTGGTATGCGGCATCGTGGTACATTATGTAGATGCCTGAAGGCGTCTGGATCGATGCCTGCATCATAACAGTTAATGTTTCCTTAAATTGATAACCCCTATAGATGATTGCTCCGTGTATCTGTTGCAGAAGACAGATACGCGGAGCAGTTTTCTTTTTCGGCTTCTGGCTGTGGAGGATGTCTTTTAATGGTTGCCGGGCGAGACTTGTAGTTCCTGCCAAAAGCACGAAATCACGTATAGTAAACCGGTTAATAATTTAACGCTCGACATCTGGAGAAGGGTAGTGCATAATGACATCAGATTCATGATTTTCGCAGGAAACGAAGTTGGCTTGAGAACGCTTCAGCGTGAAAGAATACCAGAACGACACGGGCCGGATAGCAGATGTGCGTGCAGTGTACAGACACTGCTTATCGCGGCATCGGAAACAAAAGGAGGAAGAAACGATGGACGTACCATTTAAGATTGATCTCGGCGGACAGGTGGCCGTGGTGACCGGTGGCACCGGTGTGATCGGCGGCATGTATGCCCGCGCACTGGCGGCGTGCGGTGCGAAGGTGGCTGTGCTCGGCAGAAGTAAGGAGAACGGAGAGAAGGTCGTAGATGAAATCACGGTGGATGGCGGAGAGGCTATGGCGGTGTCGGCGAATGTACTCGACCGAGAAAGCCTGCTCGCTGCACGTGAAGAAATCCTCGCGCACTACGGGCACATCAATATCCTCGTGAACTGTGCCGGCGGTGCTGTGAAGTCTGCACAGGTTCCGCAGGATTACTTCTGCGAAGCCGCTGAGGGAGAGGATACCTTCTTCTCCATCGACCTCGAGCATGTGCATCGTGAGCTCGACCTCAACATCTACGGCACCATGCTGCCGACCCAGGTCTTCGGCGAGACCCTGAAGGGGCAGGAGAATGCAAACATCGTGAACATCTCCTCGATGTCTGCCTATCATCCGCTGACCCGCATCCCTGGATACTCCGCCGGAAAGGCCGGCGTCGCCAGCTTCACCGAGTGGTGCGCGATCTACTTCGCAAAGAGCGGTATCCGTGTGAACGCCGTCGCACCGGGCTTCTTCCATACTACACAGAACCACGCCCTCCAGTATAACGAGGACGGCACCCCGAAGCCACGCACACAGCACATCGTCGACGGCACCCCGATGGGCAGCTTCGGCAGAATCGAAGACCTCGTCGGCGGACTCCTCTACCTCGTCGACCCACGCGGCTCCCGCTTCGTCACCGGCACCATCCTCCCGATCGACGGCGGCTTCCACATCTACCAGGGCGTCTAAAAACAGAACATGACTTCTGCTGCGATTCAGCAGAAAACTCCGGAGGGACGGAAACAGAACCATTGGTGTTCTGTTTCCGTCCCTTCGGAGTTTTTGCAGAAAGGAGCTTTTTACAGAAAATTTACAGAAGCATGAGGGCCGACTTTACAAAACTCCCCTAGTATGTAGGCGTAGTCAGGAAAACATGACAAACGTAAAAAGAAAACAAAAGGGATCGATGGGGATGAAAAAGACAGGTCGACAGACGACCGGCCCACGGCCCACACATTGAGGAGGATTACATTATGAAGAAGTCAATCAAGCTTGCACTTGCCGGTGTGATGGCAATGTCTATGATGACAGCATGTGGCGCTGCTGCTACCGAGACCGCTGCACCAGCGGCAGATACAACCGCAGCGGCAGCCGCAGATACCACGGCAGCCGGTACCGAGGCCGCAGCGACCGAGGCACAGACCGAGGCAGCCGGTGGTTCCATGGAGGGTGCGATCGATGTCATCTCCCGTGAGGATGGTTCCGGTACCAGAGGCGCATTCATCGAGCTTTTCGGTGTAGAGCAGAAGGATGCTTCCGGCGAAAAGGTTGATTATACGACCGATGATGCAGAGATCACCAACTCCACCGAGGTTATGATCACCTCCGTCGCAGGTGACAAGCAGGCCATCGGCTACATCTCCCTCGGCTCTCTCAACGATTCCGTAAAGGCACTGAAGATCGATGGTGCAGCCGCAACCGTCGAGGACATCAAGGATGGCAGCTACAAGATCGCCCGTCCGTTCAACATCGTCACCACCGGTGAGGTTTCCGATGTGGCACAGGATTTCATCAACTTCATCTTCTCCGAGGAGGGTCAGAAGGTCGTTGAGGATAACGGCTATATCTCTCAGGGCAATCAGGGTGCCTACACAGCTTCTGGAAAGAGCGGCAAGGTCACCGTCGCAGGTTCCAGCTCTGTAACACCGGTCATGGAGAAGCTTGCAGAGGCGTACAAGGCACTGAACAGTGATGTCACCGTAGAGGTTCAGCAGTCCGATTCTACCACCGGTGTGACATCCGCACTCGAGGGTGTATGTGATATCGGTATGGCTTCCCGTGAGCTGAAGGAAGAGGAGACCGCCAAGGGTGCACAGGGTCAGGTCATCGCGATGGACGGTATCGCAGTGGTTGTCAACAACGAGAACCCGGTCGAGGACCTCACGGCTGAGCAGGTTAAGGACATCTATGTAGGTGACACGACCGACTGGTCTGAGCTTGCATAACTTCTCACATAAAGAATGAACGTAGAGACTTCACTTAGATAAGGAAATCGTATGGAAAACGAACTTACATTACATCATGTAGTCCACGAAGTTCATGAAACAGCTGCAGAGAGCCCGGTCACGGGCTCCTCTGTGTGTATGGACGTCGCAAATGATCAGGTGCTGGGAAATACGCCGGTATCGCAGGGCTTTGCAGGAAGATCGAGTGCACAGCAGGCAGAAAAGACGAATGTACGTGTCGGTGGTGGTAACCCGCTCCGCGGCAGCGGCGCTGCAGCCGTCCGTGAGAGTATCGCAAAATATGTATTCATGCTCCTCGCAAGTATGAGTATCTTCCTCGTCATTCTGATCTGTTATTTTCTCTTCTCCAATGGTATTCCGGCGATCCTGAAGATCGGTGTAAAGCAGTTTCTGACAGGAACCACGTGGAAGCCGAAGAACGAAATCTTCGGTATCCTGCCGATGATCGTGGGCTCGGTTTATGTAACCATCGGTTCCATCCTCGTCGGTGTGCCGATCGGCATTCTGACCGCGGTTTACCTTTCGAAGTTCTGTTCGAAGCGAATCTATAAGATCATTAATCCGGCGGTCGAGCTCCTCGCGGGCATCCCATCCGTCGTCTACGGCTTCTTCGGTCTCGTCGTGATCGTTCCGATTATCGCGATGCTGACACAGCCGTTCGGCGGCAAGGGAAAGTCGATTCTGACCGCCTCCATCCTGCTGGGCATCATGATTCTGCCGACCATCATCAGCTGTGCGAAGGCTGCGATCGATGCCGTGCCGGAGAGCTACTATGAGGGCAGCCTCGCACTGGGGGCGACCCATGAGCGCTCCATCTTCCATGTGATGGTCCCGGCGGCCCGCTCCGGTATCTTCGCCGGTATCGTCCTCGGTGTCGGCCGTGCCATCGGTGAGACCATGGCCGTCATCATGATCGCCGGTAACCAGCCGCGTATGCCGAAGGGGATCTTCCAGGGCACACGTACCATGACCGCCAACATCGTTCTCGAGATGGGCTATGCCGTCGGTCTTCACCGTGAAGCCCTGATCGCAACGGGCGTCGTCCTGTTTATCTTCCTGCTGTGCATCAACCTGATCTTCAGCTACATCAAGCACAAGTCGGAATCCAAGTACTAAGAGGGTAGGACATGAACCAGAAAACTGAAAGCATTTTATTACGTGCGGTGACCCTGCTGGCTGCAGCACTGACCGTCGGTACCCTGCTGTTCCTCATCATCTATATCCTGATCCGCGGCATCCCGTACCTGAAGCCGAGCCTCTTCGCCTGGGAGTACAATACGGAAAACGTATCGCTGATGCCGGCGATGATCAACACCATCGTGATGACCGTGCTGTCGCTTCTGATCGCGATTCCGATGGGTGTCGGGTCGGCCATCTACCTCGTCGAGTATGCGAAGCGTGGATCGAAGTTCGTCGAGCTGATCCGTCTCACGACCGAGACCCTGTCCGGTATTCCGTCCATCATTTACGGACTGTTCGGATACCTCCTGTTCGTCATCCAGCTGCACTTCGGCTACTCCATCCTCGGTGGTGCACTCACGATCTCCATCATGATCCTGCCGCTCATCATGCGTCAGACCGAGGAGTCGCTGAAGGCGGTGCCGGATCTTTTTCGGGAAGGCTCCCTGGGCCTCGGCGCCGGTAAGCTTCGCACGATCTTTTCCATCGTGCTTCCATCCGCTGTACCGGGCATCCTCGCGGGTATCATCCTCGCCATCGGACGTATCGTCGGTGAGACGGCAGCGCTGATCTATACCGCAGGTACGGTCGCCGGCATTCCGAACTCCATCATGGGCTCCGGACGAACCCTCGCGATCCACATGTACGTGCTCACGAACGAAGGCCTCTATACGAACCAGTCCTACGCAACCGCAGTGGTACTACTTCTCGTGGTAACGATGATCAATGCATTCTCATCGATGCTGGCAAAGAAACTTGCATCCAAGGCGTAAGGAGAAAGAATAACGAATACTATGGATAAGTTTGAAATCAAAGATGTAAATCTGCATTATGGCGCTTTCCATGCGCTTCACGACATCAATCTGAACATTGCGCCGAATGAGATCACGGCCTTCATCGGACCGTCCGGCTGTGGCAAGTCCACACTGCTCAAGTCCCTGAACCGTATGAACGACCTGGTGGAAGGCTGCCGCGTCGATGGTCAGATCCTGCTTGACGGGCAGGACATCTATCAGAAGGATGTCGATGTCAATACGCTTCGTAAGCGGGTCGGCATGGTCTTCCAGAAGCCGAATCCGTTCCCGATGTCCATCTATGACAATGTTGCCTACGGCCCACGTACCCACGGTATCCGCAACAAGAAGGAGCTCGATGAGATCGTCGAGACCTCTCTTCGCGAGACGGCCATCTGGGATGAGCTGAAGGATCGTCTCGGAAAGTCCGCACTCGGCCTTTCCGGCGGACAGCAGCAGCGTCTCTGCATCGCCCGTGCACTCGCGGTCAAGCCGGATGTACTCCTCATGGATGAGCCGACCTCCGCACTGGACCCGATTTCCACCTCGAAGATCGAGGACCTCACCCTGCAGCTGAAGAAGGATTTTACGATCGTGATCGTCACCCATAATATGCAGCAGGCAACCCGTATCTCGGATAAGACGGCGTTCTTCCTTCTGGGAGAGCTGGTCGAGGCAGACAAGACGGAAAAGCTGTTCTCGATGCCGAAGGATAAGCGGACAGAGGATTACATCACCGGACGTTTCGGTTAAGTTCAGAGGATGCTTCGATGAAGAGAGAAACGTCCGCAGACAGAATGCCGGGGGCATCCGGAGATCCGGCTGCGGCGAGCAGGTACTCTGAGGCGAGGTATGGAGGCAGAATAGAATGAAAAGCTATGATTTTTTCGATCTCTTCGCGGCATGGTTTACATGGATGGCGAAGCCACGTCGCTTCCTGACAGGAAGACTGCAGGATGCCGGGTGGGAGCTGGGGAACAGTCTCCGGGAGAAAAAGAAGGAAAAGGCAGAGGCGTACCGCATGCGTGATGTGCGCCGCACACAGAAGATCGTACAGAATGGTGAGATATAAGGAGGAACAGGATGCGTAGCAGGTTGGATCGACAGCTGGATGAGATGAAGCAGAACCTGATTGAAATGGGCTCCTGCTGTGAAAACTGTATCGGACAGGTGGCCCTGACCCTGCAGGATATCGCAGCGGCAGAGTGTTCAGAGCTTAGCGAGAAGAGCCGCCAGATGATCAATAAGATATATGAGTCAGATGCGGAAATCGATAAGCTCGAGCGACTGATCGAGTCGGAGTGCCTCCGCCTCTTGCTGGAGCAGCAGCCGGTAGCCCGTGATCTTCGCTACATCAGCTCGGCACTGAAGATGATTTCAGACCTCGAGCGTATCGGTGATCAGTGCTCGGATATCGCTGACATCGCAGAGTATCTCTACGGCAAGGACCAGGATGGCATGGAGTCGGCGATTCGAATCCAGGATATGGCGAGCGCGACGATGCGCATGGTGACGAGGGCGGTGGAGTCCTTCATCCAGAAGGACCTCGCACTTGCGAAGAGTGTGCAGGAATCCGATGATGTTGTGGATAACATGTTTGACGAAATCAAAAAGGAAATCGTCGAACTCATCGCGAAGTATCCGGATCGTGGTGAGATGATGCTGGATTTCCTGATGGTGGCGAAGTATTTCGAGCGTATCGGTGATCATGCGACGAATGTGGCGGAGTGGGTGGAGTTTTCCATCACCGGCGAGCGTCCGGTGATGACAAAATATACCTTCGATCAGAAGACCATGGAAGAGAAGAAGCTCGCCCGCGATGAACGCGTTTTCAAACGCTTTCAGTAAAACGACATCATGGATGGGAATTTAAACAGAAAATTTCCATTCTGTCGTAGTCAGGTATTCCAGAGTTTTTTATAATAGGGAAAAGCGAAATGCAGCGGCTTCCGCCGGCATCCCTGTTCCGTTCTGGATGCAGCGGTGTTCAGGGTGCATACAGTACAGGAGATAAGAGATGACGAGAATTGCAGTTGTAGAAGACGATGAGAGTATTCAGAAGCTGATTACCTATGCGCTGACGGCCAATGGCTACGAGGCGCGCGGCTTCAGCGATGGACAGTCCTTCCTCGACGATGCCGAGAAGTTCGAGCCGGCACTGGTGCTTTTGGATGTCATGATGCCGGGCGTCGATGGCATCCAGGTCCTGCGCTGTCTCCGGAGAAGCGCGAAGTTCGCGGAGATTCCGGTGATGATGCTGACCGCGAAGTCAGCCGAGGCGGATAAGGTCGCCACCCTCGACCTCGGTGCCGATGATTACATGACGAAGCCGTTCGGTGTCATGGAGATGCTGAGCCGTGTCAAAGCCCTGCTTCGTCGTGCGAAGATGGGCAGTCAGGCGGAGACTGAGGAGGTCGTACGTCCTGCACTCAGCTTCCACGAAATCACCCTCGACGAGGCGAAGCACCGCGTGACGGTACATGAAGGCGGCGAGGAGCTCCATCCGGAGCTCACGCTGAAGGAGTTTGAGCTTCTCAGCTATATGATGCATAATCAGGAGCTCGTACTGACCCGTGATCAGATCATGGGCAATGTATGGAATTATGATTATGAGGGCGAGAGCCGGACGATCGACATGCATGTGAAGACCCTTCGCCAGAAGCTTGGGGAAGCCGGGCAGTACATCAAAACCGTACGTGGCGTCGGCTACCGTCTGAGCGTGGACTGATGGTATCGTGCGAAAAGTTACCCGCCTGCAGCATGACCACTGTGAAACAACCACCTGTACAGCAGGTGGTTGAAATGCGTTAGGCAGACAGTGCCTCATGCAGGTGGAAACAGCGTATTAGAAGAGGATAGATATTGAAACAGCGTATTTACAGAAGCCTATGTATCACAGCACTGCTTGCACTGATCCTCAGTACACTTGCAAGCCAGGTACTGTATTTTCAGTTTTACGACAGGCAGACCGATGAGAATCTGATGCTGCAGACCGATGCGCTCTGTGCCGGCATCAATGAAATCGCAGAAGAGGGGAACGAGAAGGTCGAGGATTTCCTGAATGAATATCTGAAGGATATTCATAATTCGAAGAACGCGCAGCTGCGTATCACCCTGGTGGATGCGGGCAGTGGTCAGGTCAGGTATGACTCGAAGGGAAACACCGAAACCATGGACTCGCATCTCGACCGGACGGAAATCGAGGAAGCCATGACGAAGGGCTATGGACAGGCGGTGCGCCTTTCAAAGACCCTCGGACGAAATGCACACTATGCAGCGATGCTCACCGCCGGCGGACGCTATGTGATCCGCCTCGGTCTGGAGACCTCGAATATCATCGGGATCTTCCTCCGTATCCTGCCGGCGATTCTCAGCATCATGGTGCTGCTCTTTCTGCTCGCAACGCAGATGGCGAACCGGCTGACGCACCAGATCGTGGCACCGCTCGATCATATGGCAGAGAAGATTCAGAAGATGGATACCCCGACGGTGGACCTGACGGATGAGGATGTTTATGAGGAGCTACGACCATTTGTGAATTCAGTAAAACAGTCACAGCAGGTAAGAGAAGAATTTTCGGCCAATGTCTCGCACGAGCTGAAAACACCGCTCACGAGCATTTCCGGCTTCGCAGAGCTTATGAAGGATGGTATGGTGACCGATGCGGCCCATGTTCGGGAGTTCTCGACCACCATCTATGATGAGTCGCAGCGTCTGCTGGCGCTGATCGATGACATCATGCATCTCAGCCGACTGGAAGCCGGTGTCGAGATGGAACAGGAGCCGGTGAACCTCTATCTCCTTTCGGAGACGATCATCCATCGTCTGCGGGATAAGGCGATGAAGCATCAGGTAAGCATCGACCTCTCGGGCGGCAGCGCAGAAATCACCGGTGTCCGTACGAACATCGAGGAGATGATCTATAATCTCATCGATAACTCCATCAAGTACAACCATCCGGATGGGCATGTCTACGTCATCTGTGAAGGCAGGTCCATCACGGTACAGGATGACGGCATCGGCATCCCGGAGGAGGACCTGAACCGCGTCTGGGAGCGCTTCTTCCGCGTTGACAAGTCCCACAGCCGTGCCATCGGCGGCACCGGCCTCGGTCTCTCGATCGTCAAGCACGTCGCTGAGCTCCATCACGCAAAGGTGGACATCAGCTCGCAGCTGAACCACGGCACGAAGATCACCATCACCTTCCCGAAATGATGCACAGTTCACGCAGGACCCCGGAGGGCAGGCAACCGAAGCCATACGGAGAGACCGTGAATAAATCCAAATCAGGACCTTAGAACCAGTTAGTACTTTTCCCTGGACCCTCTAGCAACGCTGAGTTTTCATCAGGAAAACTCAGCGATTGCAGAGGGCCTAGTACTTCTTATGGGTGGGATTTTAGATGCTTCCGAGCTCGCAGTACTGTGCTTCTGTTACTGGCCCTCCGGGGCCTCATTCAGCTATTATGCATCACTGGCACATCTGATAGGTGTTCCAGGCGAGTTTGCGGGTGGTCGGGTTTTCGCTGACGCCGTCGCAGTTGTAGAGGCCGAAGGCGTAGCCCTGGGCGAGTTCGGCCGGGGCGTCGACGAGGCGGCTCAGGAGGAAGGCTTCGACGTACGGGTTCGCCTGCGCGAGCTGCCATGCCTGCTGGATAGCGACGGCCTGGGCGGCTTCGCCGCCGGCAGAGGCGGAATTAAAGCCCTCTTCGGACAGAATCAGATGACGGACCGCGCCACTCGGACTCAGCATTGGCGCCTGCTGCATGTAGTCGGTCAGCACGTGCAGGTTCTTCATGTTGATGATCGGGCTGTTCGGCGACTCGGTCGCGTGCGGGGACGCGTTCAGGAAGTCCGGATTCAGGAGTCCCTCCGGGTACGGGTGCCAGGCGATGCCGTAATCGGTGTCGCTGAGGTAAGTGTTCAGGCGCTCGAGCAGGGTCTTCGAGGCCATGGTCGTGCCGCCCTGCTGCGTCCAGTTGTAGTCGAACGGGATGAAGACGCGCGCGTCTGGATTCTGGGCCTTGATCGCGTTGTAGAAGATGCGGAAGCCGTCCGCGTAGGCCTTCACGTAGGTGTTCGTGTCGACCGCGCCGAGGTAGTTCCAGACCGTGTTATTGATTTCATTGCCGATGACCCAGTTCGAAACGCGGTTACGGTAACGGCTCGCGAGCTGCTCTGCCACCTGCTGCGTGCGCGCGATGCCCTCCGGCGTCAGGGTGTTGAACTGATAGAGGTTCGCCGTCGGTGTCAGGGTCGGGCAGATCGGATCGCCCGCCTGGAAATCGTTCATGACGCCCATGGTGATGGTGAGGTCGGCCGCGTCGAACTGGTCGATCATCGCGTCGAACGCGCGCATCTGCTGCTCATCCTTCAGGAAGCTCGCGTTGAACTGGAAGGTCACCTGCTTGCATCCGAGCTGCTGGATGTCGGAGACCATGTCGACGTGCGAGGAACAGATGCCCTTCTTCGACTCCGGTGTGTTGTAGAAGGCCAATGCCGGCGTGCTCGACGCAAGTACCAGCGCGCTCGTAAGCATGGCTGCGGTCAGTTTCTTAAAGTGAAATGATTTCATATGTGCCCCCTTGGTGGTTCTGATCTGTCTTTCCGCTGTGACCAACTTCACTGTGCCGGCACAGCTTAGCTTCTATGGATGCCGCCGACCGCACACGCAGCGCGCCAGTCTGAAGCGCCCATATATCTTTAGTATACAGAAAAACCGCTGCGCAGTGAATGCGCAGCGGTTTCGAAATTCTTACGATTTTTATCTGGTCGGATACTCGGGCGTTTAGTTGTCGCTTGCGTCGGATCCGGACAGGGTGAAGACGAATCTCTTCTTGATGTCCTCGTCGGATGCGAGGTACTCGTCGTAGGTGGTCATCTTGTCGATGAGCTTACCGTCGATGATCTCGAAGATACGGTTTGCGGTGGTCTCCACAACCTGGTGGTCACGGGAGGCGAAGATGATGACACCCGGGTAGCTCTTGAGGCCGTCGTTCAGTGCGGAGATGGACTCCATGTCGAGGTGGTCGGTCGGCTCGTCGAGGATGATGACATTGGAACCCGAAATCATCATCTTACTGAGCATGCAGCGCACGCGCTCACCTCCGGAGAGGACGTTGACCTTCTTCAGACCATCGTCGCCCTTGAAAAGCATACGGCCGAGGTAGCCGCGGACGAACTGCGTATCCTTATCCGGGCTGTACTGGGTCAGCCACTCGACGATGGTGTCCTCGGATGCGAACTCCTTCGTGTTGTCCTTCGGGAAATAGGACTGGCTGGTGGTCACGCCCCACTTGTAGTCACCGCTGTCCGGCTCCATCTCGCCGGAGATGATCTGCATGAGGGTGGTCTTCGCGAGCTCGTTCGGGCCGACCAGCGCGATCTTGTCGGTACGGTTTACGATGAAGGAGATGTCATCGAGCACCTTAACGCCGTTGATGGTCTTCGATAGGTTCTTCACCTCGAGGACGTCGTTACCGATCTCACGGTTCGGCTTAAATACGATGTACGGATACTGACGAGAGGACGGCTTGATGTTGTCGAGCTCGATCTTCTCGAGGGCACGCTTACGGGAGGTCGCCTGCTTGGATTTGGAAGCATTGGCCGAGAAACGCTGGATGAACTCCTGCAGCTCCTTGATCTTCTCCTCCTTCTTGCGGTTCGCTTCCTTCTGCTGACGAACGATCAGCTGGGAGGACTCGAACCAGAAGTCGTAGTTTCCGGCGAAGAGGGTGATCTTTCCGTAGTCGATGTCCGCGATGTTCGTGCAGACCTTGTTCAGGAAGTAACGGTCATGGGATACGACGATGACCGTGTTCTCGAAGTTGATGAGGAACTCCTCGAGCCACTCGATGGAGTTGAGGTCGAGGTGGTTGGTCGGCTCGTCGAGGAGCAGGATGTCCGGGTTACCGAACAGCGCCTTCGCGAGGAGGACCTTGACCTTCTCGGAGCCCTTCAGCTCGTTCATCTGCTTATAGTGGAGCTCGGTGCCGATCCCTAAGCCGTTCAGCATCGTCTCGGCATCCGCTTCTGCATTCCAGCCGTCCATCGCAGCGAACTCGGCCTCGAGATCCGCGGCACGGAGGCCATCCTCGTCGGTGAAATCCGTCTTCGCGTAGATGGCGTCCTTCTCCTTCATGATGTCATACAGGCGCTTGTTTCCCATGATGACGGTGTCGATGACGGAGTAGTCATCATACTTGAACTGATCCTGCTCGAGGACGCTGAGACGCTGACCCGGGGTCATGGTGATCTCACCACTGGTCGGCTCGAGCACACCGCTCAGGATCTTCAGGAAGGTCGACTTACCGGCACCGTTGGCACCGATGATGCCATAACAGTTGCCCTCGGTGAACTTGATATTAACGTCTTCAAACAGTGCCTTCTTACCTACACGGAAGGTAATGTTATTTGCTGCAATCATGGCTGCTCCTTTTCTTGAATTAAATATAGAACGAACTGCGTCTGCACATCGAAGCAGACCCTGGTCTGTTCTGCACGTAGTGAACTTTGCAGAGCGGACGTAAAGCGGAATCCACCGATGAGGAAACCGACATCATCGCTCGCGTAAAAAATAAGAGTGGCTCGGGAAGCCGCTCTCAACTGTCATTAACCTCGAGCATTATAGCCGAGAACCCGCATAAAAGCAATAGATTTAAAGAAAACCGGAGCACGGAGCACGAATGCCCTGCATGGTCACAGTTCCGCCGGGGGAACTGTGACCCGCATGGACTGAAAGGCTTCCTTACAAAAACAGCCCTCGGTGCGGATGCACCGGGGGCTGGATATAAGCTGTTACTTCGACCGTACAAACGGCTTGCCGCTGGAGCAGCTCAAGGAAACTTATGGTCTCTTTGGA
>OQVT01001337.1_pt1 | contig 15456 bp, 14 predicted proteins | sample 1691561 | NCBI WGS metagenome assembly OQVT01 (sample SAMN03418260, study PRJEB22391) | human gut metagenome | biome: human-gut; feature: organic feature; material: feces | host: Homo sapiens | place: Tanzania | collected 2013-01 | reverse complement strand
CACTGGTGGACTGGATTCTTACACATTCTCCCAGTGGTTTTGCCAAAAGTCCGTAGGGATAGCAGTTTTTCAAATCGTCTTTCGTGAGAAACGGCAGTTTGTGAAGATCATCCGCTGACTGGATATCCTCCGGTGTTACCCCCGCTTCTTCCATTCTCTTTCTGTAAAAAGGCACATGCTCCCATACATGCTTTACCTGTTTTACAAGTCGTTCGCTTTGCCACTGATGGATCTGCTCTCTGGAAGCAGTCTCAATCTCCGGCTGGTAATAGTTTTGCATTTGTCCCTCTCCAATCTTTGAAAGTCATATTGGACTATTATACCATCTTTGGGAGGGTGTGGCAAGGGCAGACGGTCAGGGGCAGGAAGGCTTTTTAATTTCCGCAACTCATGAAAAAACTTCCATTCCGTGAGCGCTTTCGCTACGACAAAGGCGCAGAAGTATCGGCATGCACAAAACGCATGCCAGATACTTGCGCCTTTGTACTCACTTCATGCAAGTTTTTTTCATGAGTTACTGGAATATTAAAAGGCGGCCTGCACTGGCCGCCTTTCCTTATATGTCTGATGCAAATACATGGTCCGGCACCAGGCATATCAACAGGAGCGATCGTATCTTCACAAGAATTATTGCGCAAACGGTTGGTTTTAAGGAATCCTCTTAAAAAAAATCTCCTCGTGCTTTTTCTTTAAGTCTTCTATATCATATTCATCCACATCCATATCACATAAACGCCTAATTTCAAAAGTTCCCTCGCCCTCGGTAAGATCTTCAAACAGTCCTAAAATTATACTCGTATATTCGTCCGATTTCATGCGTAAGTCAGAAACTGTGATCATCAATACTTTAGGTCCACTATTGCTCCATTGCAAAACAATTTTATCTTCGGCAATATATCCCTCCCCATAATCAAATTCACCACTCCAACACTCATATTCTTCATCTCTAAAATATCTTCTTAATCTGCAATAAAATTCATGCTTCATTCTTATTTCCTTTCTATAGCATTCCTTTTAATCTGCTAAGCAGTCACAACACCCTGCCTTAGGCACAAAATCTTCTTGACTATTTTACCACACTTCTTCGGCGATTTCTTTTACCAGTTTTAATTTTGCCCACTGCTCGTCTTCCGTCAGTTTGTTTCCGATCTCGCAGGAAGCAAATCCGCACTGTGGACTCAGGCACAGTCTGTCAAGCGGTACATACTTTGCTGCCTCATGGATTCTTGCGATCACTGTTTTCTTATCTTCCAGAACCGGTGATTTGGTTGTGATCAGCCCAAGGACTACTTTTTTGTCTGCGGACACTTTGGCAAGTGGTGCAAATCCGCCGGATCTCTCATCATCATACTCAAGGAACAGGGCATCTACCTTTTCTTTTGCAAATACATAATCTGCCACGGAATCATATGGTCCGCTTGTGAAGAAAGTAGAGTGATAGTTTCCTCTACAGATATGGGATGTGATCACCATATCTTCCGGTTTTCCTTCCAGTGCCAGATTATTTACCTCCAGAAGCTGTGCCTTTACTTCCTCCAGATCGATACCAAGAGATTTGTATCTCTGCTTGGCAGCCTCTCCTACGATGGCGCCCCAGGTACAGTCATCCAGCTGAAGGTTGCGGCATCCTGCCTCGTAAAACTGCCTGATCACTTCCTGATATCCTTTTCCGATATCCCGGATCAGTTCCTCCGTAGTAGAAGAGATCGGCCCCGGCATTTCTTTCCGGTAACTGAAATAAAATCCTCTCAGTTCATTTTTATACTTGTAAAAATCATAAGCGAAAAAGAACATAGGCCGCTTCAGAATGCTGTAATCAAACATAACCGACGAATAATCCGTAACCAAGAGATCTGCCACCAAAAACAGTTCCGCAATATCGCGGCTCTGGTCAAAGTGGTACACAAAGCCCTCATAAGGCGTCCAGTCCACCGCATCCATAATGAGATAGTGGTACTTAACGATCATAATGTATTCGTCCCCCAGTTCCTCCTGCAGTTTTTCAAAAGAAATCTTCGGCCGGAACTCATACTTATCGTCTTCCGAGAACTCATCATCACGCCAGGTCGGTGCATACAAGATCACCTTTTTATCCTTTGGCAGGCCTAACTCATCCTTGATCTCATGGACCAGTCTGTCCCTCTCTTCTCCCTTGGAATACAGAATATCATTTCTTGGATATCCGGTCTCAAGCATGGTCTTGTCAAACATAAAACACTGTTTGAAAATATCGGAACTAAACTTGTTTGGTGCGATCAGATAATCCCAGTTGCGGCTTCCAATGTATGTATTTTTCTTATACATTGGGGACGCTGAGGTTACTTCCTCCTGGTCAAAGGCCAGCTTTTTCAGCGGAGTACCGTGCCAGGTTTCCAAAAACTTCACACCGTCTCTCTTAATAAACCAGTTTGGCTGGCGTACATTGAATACAAAATATCCGGCTTTCGCCATGTAATAAAAGTAACGCAGGGAAAAACGCTTCACGGTCTTTGCCTTGTACGGGATCTTGGTGCGTTTTGCCACAACCCATACAAACTGGTACTCGTCCGGATAATTCTTCGCCAGATACTCAAATATATACTTCGGGCTGTCTGAATAGTTTCTGCCAAAGAAACACTCAAACATAACCATGTTTTTCTTTAATTTACTCTTTACAAACACTTTGCGGTACAACAGTTTTTCCATGCCACGGCGGCTCTTGATATTGCGGAAAAGGGTCTGTCTGGCACTGTGTCTGCGGACTTTCACAGCGATCTCATCTGCACTGTGGGATGCCGAATATTTCAAAAGACGCTGGGAATAATGCATGGCTCTTTTGGCAGCTGCCTTTGAAACAAGAAACAAAAAATGAGACATAATAAAAAATTCAACCATCTGGGTCGTACTGCTGACCATCGCAAGGCAATGTTGACAAACATGGCTATCTCCCTGATCAAGCACAAAAGAATCACTACGACCCTCGCAAAGGCTAAGGCCTTGAAGAAGTTCGTAGAACCTCTTATCACACGTTCAAAGAACGACACAACAACTTCACGCCGTGTAGTTTTCCGTTATCTTCAGGACAAGTACGCTGTTACTGAGTTGTTCAAAGAGATTTCTACTAAAGTGGCTGATCGTCCAGGAGGATACACACGTATCATCAAGTTGGGCATCCGTAAGGGTGACGCAGCAGAGATGGCATTCATCGAGCTGGTAGACTATGATGAGAACATGGCCAAGACTCCAAAGGCAGCTGCCAAGAAGACTCGTCGTAGCCGCAAGGCTGCTCCAAAGGCAGAGGCTCCTGTAGAGGCACCTGCAGCAGAGGAGGCAAAGGCTGAGGAAGCTAAGGCAGAATAATTCTCCGAATATATCTCATAGGAATTAATCCGTCCCATCTCGGGGCGGATTTTTTTGTACGCTTACCCCAGATATTTATGCCGTTTGTTCCCATCGTGTTGCCGTTTGTTCCAAATCGGGGGAAATGACGTTTTCATGAGTGGCGGTTATTCTCTATTTTTGTAGTGCAATTCATATACGATTGCACAGCAGAGATAATCAATATTATGTTAACATCAATCCCCTAAAAACATTTGTGGATTTGACTAAAACAAGGAGAACAAGAACATGAACAAGAAATTTTTCGATTATGGCAAGTCATTCAGCAGAAGGGGAATGGCAGTAGTAGCAGCACTTGCACTTACAGCAGGTTTCGCATCGTGCGGTGATGACGATGATGAAGGCGGATCGGTTACACCCAATACCGAGTCAGGCGTTCTAGAGACCACTTCAGGTAAGAAAGTGAGAGTGACAGGTGCCGGCAACCTTACATATTCCTACAACAGCGACGGCACGCTGGCATCCTTCGGTTATGGCAGCCATCCGTATGAGGCAAGCTACATCCCATTCACCTTTACACAAGACAACTACGGCAACGGCTATAAAGACGTCAGTGTGGTCAGCAACATCCGTACGAACGGCAGCGGCTACATCACTGGCTGCACCGAGAAATACGACTATGAAAGCTCCGACTCAGAGGAGCATGGTTCGGGCAGCGTCAGCGTGAGCTATAACGGCAATGGCAACGTTACGAGAATCAAGGGCAGCGGTTCCGGATATTACATCGAGGACGGAGAAAAGGAGAAATACAGTTCCTCATTCGATTATTCCTTCACATGGAGCGACGGCAAACTCTTGAAGGCTGTCTACACATTCGTTGAGGATGGTGAGAAAGATATCGAAACCTTGGTATTCGACTATGATGATGCCGAGGCAAACGTAACGCTCCAATACGTGCCTAACTTCCTCAACGAAGAGTCAGACTCGTTCCTCGCTGGCCTGTTCTTTATCGGTTATGTAGGCAAGGGGCCGTCATACTTCCCGACCGGCGTAGACTACACTACGAAAGATTATGACGGCACAGAGAACAGATACTACGACCTCTCCTACACGCTGAATTCAGACGGCACCGTATACCGCTACGGAGGAATGGAAAGCGGCTATATGTCATATTCCAGCGTCAGCGGAACCACGCCACGAAGCGTTGCCAAGACTCCAGCTGCCACAGACAAAGTGAAGAGGAGTATCTTCAGCAGCATCCACAGAAGATTCATGAACAGATAACCCCCGAAAGTCAGAAGGGCTTATCCCTTATGCCATATAATCCCGGCCTTCCAATGCGCAAGGTCGGGATTTTCCGTCTATGTATTGTCCGACAATATCAAGGAACCTTCATGAAACACATTTTGTGCTGCAAGTTCAGTCTCTATCATCCTGTAGAAGCTGTCCTTGTAGTCAAGGTCATAGAAGCCTATGAGCAATGCAAGGAAATCTCCAAGAGAAAGATTCTCTTCATGGAGGACATCCGTATCAATTGTAATTTTCATTGTCTTTTATCTTTTTAAAGGGTTATAAATGAAAAAGCACAACCCCTCAGTGAGGAGCTGTGCTATAAAATATTTCTACTAAAGTTAATGCTTTTCTTACTCTATACTATTGCATAAGTAATTAGCATAGCTGAAGAACTGATGTTGTATCTAACATCTATTGCTTTTCTTTGAGTTTCTCTAAATATTCAGGAGGTAAAACAAAACGCTTCTTATTTTCAAACGTTTTACATCTAATTATTTTACGAATAACCTTTATAGTCTGTATAATACCATCCTGTCTCATATTAAGGATAGTAAAGCATATCAATAAACGTCTTGTATTATATTCCAAATACTTTTCATACAAATCATACCACCAAGGTTTCTTCAGAGCTTTTATTCTATTTTCAAGTTCCTCATCTGAAATAGCTTCAAGTTCTTTTGAATAAAAATTAAGATTGTAATTTGTATAACCTAAATCCATAGATACTCTATTCTCAAAGGATAAAGAATATTGGAATCTACGAATAATATAACTAGTCACTAAACCTTTATGCCTAACTTTAAAATCACTATTCATATTATTCTTTACTTGAATTTGATATGCCTATAGGTACAGCTATTGACAAGAAATTTCTTAAATATTTTTTTAGATCTTCCAATGTGAAAATTTCCCCCATTTGCCGTAATTGCATGGGAGCTTTATCCACAATTTTCCCATTTTCAGTATATTTATCCACAAATTTATCTGTGGACATGCCTGCTTCTTTTGCTTGTTGATAAATTGAGTATGCTCTAGCTCTTTTTTCTTGTGGATTAGTTAAATATGTATATCTTTTAAATGCCTCATCAAGTTCTCTTAATGTCGGATTTCTTTTTGTTAGTTCAGGTAATTTTATGTCTTCCCATGAAATATTTGGGGCAATGTTTTCATTGTGTCTCATAATATCTCCAATGTAACTGACATTAGGTGTATTGAAAAAATTAGGATTAAGCATATTCTTACTATCCTCTATTCCAGCACTGCCAGTTGCATAATGTGCAATTTCGTGATTTAAAGCAGGAAAAATTTCATCAGCTCCAAGAGCTTCTTTTAAAGTAATTCCATAATCAGTACTGTTAGGGTTAGAAATTGACTGTCCTAATACTTCGGGATCTCCTGCTATCACAGATTGAACTTTACTTGGAAAATAACCAATATTATTAATTTTCCTATCAGTAAGATCTGTCATGTATTGTCCATGATTTTCCAATCCTGCTTTTTTAAGCCTACTCTGATATTCTTCACTATTTATAAAGCCACTGTACTTATTTGCTGCATCTCTTCTTATGTTCAGCGGTATTTCAGTTTCTCCATTTAAAGGATAGTCACTCTTAATTTTGTTTGCCTCGTCATTAAATGCAGTCACCATTTTATTTTAGTCATATTCTAACTTTTCACCAAACACAGGCTTTCCTAAATCTAAAAAACTTCTAGCTGCCTTATACATTGGCTTTGCTACTTTTGCCAACGGCGTTACATCCAAGGCAGTTTCAGGGGTAAATGTTCCATTCTGAATGTCTTGCAGTCCTTTAGCTCCAAATAAGGAAGTTCCAGCTGCATCTATCCATGGGAACAGTCTGCTGTACTTTGCTGTGTCAGCAAAGAAGCCCAGACCTCTTGTAATGCCTTGACCTAAAGCGGTTGATGCAACACCATCCATTAAGGGTGCTGAGACTATAGCAAATGGCACTGCTGTTGCAGCATCTCTCCAAGCAGCTAAGTTAGGGTGTTGCTTGTCCCAAAGGGCATAGTCCTTTGCTCCTCTGACAGCGGCATCCTTAAGGTGAGGATTATACTCTCTGTGGGGAGCATTATTGACTTTTGTCCTGTCATTGCTCATTACAAGATATTTATTGAAAGCTTCAGAGAGCAGTCCTTGCTTTGCTTCCTTTGAGGGTGTCACTACCACTTCATCAAGATTATGCTGCATCATGACTGGGATAGGCATGCCCTTCTCTACTCCGTAATAGTTTCCCTTGCTGTCTACAAAGACCTGCCTCTTCTTTACTGTGCCGTCAGGCTCCTCTATTCCCATTGTTGTGGTGGGGAACTCCTGGTTGCCCAGTGTGAGAGGTATGCCCCAGTCAAAATCTCTTAAATATCCTGCCATACTATTTATTTTTTTTTAAAATTTCCAGCAAAGGTAACAAAAGCAGGGGAGAGGGTAAAGGAACTAATGAAAGTCCTTAGATGATCTCTTGTTTTCGCTAATAATGTTAACAGATACAAAGGTATGAATTTATTCAGCATGTTGTATATGATGGCACCTCATTTCTTTATAAGTTCATTCAGTTCAGCAATGGATTGTATATATGGCATACTTGTAGTCTTTTGTTTTTTAAGGTGTCTTTTGCTCGTTTCCGATTCTCATTATCCCGCTATTACTCCTTAATCCTCAGATGAAATCCACTCTTCCCCAAAATCACAATCCAGGCGGGCCTGATGGCCGATTAAGGCTAAACCAGGCGTCATTACCGGTATTTGGCTCCTCTTCTATCAAAAAAAATGAATTTCCTTTGCCTCTGTCAAAGCTTTCTTATAACTTTGCCCAAAGTTTTGCGCCAGACTGTTCTGGCTGTTGTTTAACCTATAAATCTGAAATAAGAATATGCCATTTACGAACAATGTCATGATTGTCCGTCACAAGCTGTTGACCGAACTTGTGAAGCTATGGAAAAATGACGAATTAGTAGACCGCATTGACCGTCTGCCTATCCAATTGAGTCCCCGCCGTTCAAAACACGAAGGACGTTGCTGTGTACACAAAGAGAGAGCAGTATGGAGATATAAGTCACTTCCGTTGTTGGGCATGACGATGGAAGACGAAACCGACGAGCTGACACCTCTCTCAGAATTTGCTTTCCGCGCCATGAAGAGAGCCGGCAGCGGTGCTCCAAGAGAAGATATCCTTACCGTTATCGACGAGGCTTGTTCATCCTGCGTTCAGATCAATTATGAAATCACCAATCTGTGCCGTGGATGTATCGCCCGCCATTGTATGACCAACTGTCCCAAGAAGGCCGTCCATCTGAAGAAGAACGGACAGGCATTCATCGACCACGACGCTTGTATCAGCTGTGGTATCTGCCACGACAGCTGTCCATACCATGCCATCGTATACATACCCGTTCCTTGCGAGGAGTCCTGCCCTGTGAAGGCAATCAGCAAAGACGAGCGTGGCGTAGAGCATATCGACGAGAGCAAGTGTATATACTGCGGAAAATGTCTCAACGCATGTCCGTTTGGCGCCATCATGGAGGTATCCCAGGTATTCGACGTGCTCTATAGAATCCGTAGCAAGAAGAAGCTCGTTGCCATCGTTGCCCCTGCAATCCTCGGCCAGTTCAAGGCAGAGAAAGCCCAGGTCTATGGTGCACTCCGCGAGATGGGCTTTGCCGACGTCATCGAGGTGGCACAGGGCGCCATGGAGACCGTAGAGCGTGAGGGCCACGAGCTGCTGGAAAGACTCGAAGAAGGCCAGCCGTTCATGACCACCTCTTGCTGTCCTTCATACAAGGAGATGGTGAAGAAACACGCTCCCGACATGGCGAAATACGTTTCCGACACCCGTTCGCCGATGTATTACACCGCCCGTCTGGCAAAGCAGCAGCATCCAGACGCCGATGTAGTGTTCATCGGTCCGTGCGTTGCCAAGCGCAAGGAAGCCCAGAGCGACGAAGCTGTGGACTTCGTTCTCACATTCGAGGAAATCTCTTCCGTGCTCGACGGACTGGGCATCGACATGGGCACAACCGCTCCATATAGCATGGCGGTGCAGTCGGTGCGCGAGGCACATGCTTTCGGAGAGTTGGGCGGCGTGACAGGCGCCGTGAAGGCATATCTCAAGGAGAAAGCCGAGTCATTGCAGGCTATCCAGGTTTCCAACCTGACAAAGAAGAACATCGCCATGCTGCGAGCTTACGGCAAGTCAGGAAAGGCTCCTGCCAAGTTCATCGAGGTAATGGCATGCGAGGGCGGATGTATCACCGGACCTTGCGTCCACAATGAGCTGAAAGCCGGAAAGCGCCAGTTCGACAAGGAATTGGGCAAGGAGACAAAGACCTATGATGATATGGATTGACAAACTACGCAGAGACCATGCTCTCGCGCCCGACCAATACCGGCAGCTGCTGGCAACGACAGACACCGATGCCGTGGAATATCTGCATCGGCAGGCGCGGGAGGTGGCTCTCCGGCAGTTTGGTCATGACATCTATATACGCGGACTGATAGAGGTGGGCAACCGCTGCCGCAACAATTGCTACTATTGCGGCATACGGGCATCCAACACGTCGGTGGCGCGTTACGAACTGACAAAAGAACAAATCCTGGCCTCTTGCCGGGAAGGCTATAAGCTGGGCTTCCGCACTTTTGTATTGCAAGGTGGCGAGAAGTCTGGCTCTTATGCTATGTGGGAAGACGTGGTCAGCGAGATACGCCTCGCCTATCCCGACTGTGCCATCACGCTCTCGCTGGGCGAGATGACGAGGAGCGAATACGAGGGACTGTTCCGTGCCGGTGCCAACCGCTATCTGCTGAGGCATGAAACCTACGATGCCGACCATTACCGCAGGCTCCATCCGGAGTCTATGTCAAGAGAACACCGGCTGCAATGTCTGCAATGGCTCAAGGAAACCGGCTATCAGACCGGCACCGGCATCATGGTGGGCAGCCCCGGACAGACTCTGGACCATCTGGTGGAGGACATCTGCTTCATCCGGCGTTTCCAGCCGCAGATGATAGGCATCGGGCCCTTCATACCCCAGCATGACACACCCTTCAGAGATTGCCGTCCGGGAAGTGCCGACCTTACCTTGCGCCTGCTCTCCATCTTCCGCCTGATGTTCCCGTCGGTGCTGATACCAGCCACCACGGCGCTCTCCACACTCTTGCCCGACGGCAAGGCCCGGGGCATACTGGCAGGAGCCAATGTGGTGATGCCAAACCTCTCGCCGGCGGCATACCGCTCCAGCTATGCGCTCTACGACAACAAGGCGGCGATGGGCACGGAGGCAGCCGAAGGGCTGGCCCTGCTGAAACAAGAATTGGATAAAATCGGGTATCGTATATCTACGGCTCGTGGGGATTTTAAATGAATAATGACATGGACAAGATCTTTAATCCTGCCTCCGGTGAGGCAGAAGAGTTTATCAACCATCAGGAGATTCTCGATACGCTGCAATACGCATCGGAGCATAAAAACGATCGGGAGCTGATAGAGAATCTGCTTGAGAAGGCGGCGAAATGCGGCGGACTGACCCACCGTGAGGCTGCCGTGCTCCTGGAGTGCGACGTCCCCGATCTGGTAGACCGCATCTTCCATCTGGCAAAAGAAATAAAGCAGCGCTTCTACGGCAACCGCATCGTGATGTTCGCACCGCTCTATCTCTCCAACTATTGCGTGAACGGCTGCGTATATTGTCCCTACCACGCCAAGAACAAGACCATACCCCGCCGCAAGCTCACCCAGGAAGAAATCAGGCGAGAGGTCGTAGCCCTGCAGGATATGGGTCACAAGCGTCTGGCGCTCGAAGCCGGCGAAGACCCGCGCAATAATCCTATAGAATACATCCTGGAGTCTATCCAGACCATATACGGCATCCATCACAAGAATGGAGCCATCCGCCGCGTCAATGTGAATATCGCCGCCACCACGGTGGAGAACTACCGCCGCCTGAAAGACGCCGGCATCGGCACGTATATCCTCTTTCAGGAGACATACCACAAGAAGCACTACGAGGAACTCCACCCCAGAGGTCCCAAGAGCAACTACGCCTACCACACCGAGGCTATGGATCGCGCCATGGAGGGCGGCATCGACGATGTGGGCATCGGCGTTCTCTTCGGTCTCAACCTCTATCGCTACGATTTCGTGGGCCTCATGATGCACGCCGAGCATCTGGAGACAAAGTTCGGAGTAGGTCCACACACCATCAGCGTGCCCCGAATCTGTCCGGCAGACGATATCTCAACAGAGGACTTCCCCGACGCCATTTCCGACGAGATGTTCGAGCGCATCGTCGCCGTCATCCGCATCGCCGTTCCATACACCGGCATGATCATCTCCACCCGTGAATCAGAGGCCGTGCGCCGCCGTGTGCTGGAGCTTGGCGTGTCGCAGATCAGCGGCGGTTCGCGCACCAGCGTGGGAGGCTATGCCGACTCAAAGCCGGAGCATACCGAGCAGTTTGACGTCAGCGACCATCGCTCGTTGGACGAGGTGGTGGGCTGGCTGCTCGATCTGGGACATATACCGAGCTTCTGCACCGCCTGCTATCGTGAAGGACGCACCGGCGACCGCTTCATGTCGCTGCTCAAGGCCGGACAGATAGCAAACTGCTGCGGACCGAATGCCCTGATGACGCTGCAGGAGTATCTCGAAGACTATGCCTCGCCTGAGACCCGGGCGAAGGGACAGCAGGAGATTGCCAAGGCGCTGGAGCATATCCCGAACCCTAAGATAAAGGCGATTGCCACGAAGCGGCTGGAAGAGATAAAACAAGGAAAGAGAGATTTCAGATTCTGACATATATGGAGAATACACCACAGGTTTTCCGCTTGCATATAGCCCTCATAGGGCTGAGGAATGCCGGCAAGTCGTCACTGCTCAACGCATGGTTGGGACAGGACGTTTCTGTCGTGTCCAGCGTGGCAGGAACTACCACCGATGCCGTGAGAAAGGCTGCCGAACTCCCCGGACTGGGAGCTTGTGTGATTATCGACACACCGGGATTTGACGACACCGACCAGCAGCTGGGACATCTGCGCGTTGGCAAGATGCAGACTGCCGTGAAGCAGGCCGACATCGTCATTCTGGTGGCTGTCGGACCAGTGCTCACGCCGGAAGAACGGGAGTGGGCTTCTTGGCTCAAACTCAAGAAGACTCCCTGGCTCCTTGTCCTGGGCAAGGCAGACACCATGGCGGATGCAGAACAGGCAGCCGACCGTCTGTCCGGCGAACTGGATGTGCCCGCCGTGGCAGTCAGCGCCTTGCGCCGCAGCGGTTTCTCCAGATTGATGCAGCTGCTGCTCCAGCTCCTGCCGCCCGATTTCGGCAAGGAGACCATCACGGGCAGTCTTGCCGCTGAGGGCGACAGGGTGTTGCTCGTGATGCCACAGGACAAGGAGGCACCGAAGGGACGCCTTATCTTGCCACAGGTGCAGACCATCCGTGAACTGCTCGACAAGCGGTGCATCGTTTCCTGCTGCACTCCCGACAAGCTGGCTGCTGCTCTCGCCTCGTTACGGGAGAGCCCCAACCTGATAATCACCGATTCGCAGGTCTTTCCGCAGGTGTTCGAACAGAAGCCTGCTGACAGTCGGCTGACATCCTTCTCCGTGCTCTTCGCCGCCTACAAGGGCGATGCCGTGGCGTTGAAACAGGGAGCGGAGAGCATAGCCCGGCTTACAGACCGTTCTCATGTGCTGATAGCCGAAGCCTGTGCCCATGTGCCGGCAGGCGAGGATATCGGCAGGGTGAAACTGCCGCACCTGTTGCGCAAGAGGGTAGGCGAGGGCCTGCAGGTAAGTTTCGTCAATGGCCGTGATTTCCCCAAAGACCTCTCGCCATACGATCTCGTTATCCATTGCGGCGCCTGCATGTTCAATCGCCGTTATGTGTTAGATCGCATCCGTTCCTCACAGTCACAAGGTGTGCCCATCACCAATTATGGCATGGCGATAGCCTATCTCACCGGCATCCTGCATAAGATAGACTTCGCAGGATAGCCTGTTGGAATATATGAAAAACTTGATTTCTCCAGAAATTGTCAGATTGTCTGGTTTTTGTTCTAACACATTGATAATCTGACGATTATCGACCTGACGGTTGCTTTGGATTGTCTGGACAATTCGTCATCCTCATGGGTGGAATGTCATTCGTCCACCAGTTCCACGAGGAACTCGTTGCCTCGCCATGTCCTCCTCGACGTCATTCCGGGCAGCGCCTTCAGTCGGCGGCTGAGCGTCGTGAGATTGGTAGAAGCCATTGCCGCCGCACCCGCCTTCTGGCGCAGATGCTGGTATATCGCCACCGTGGTCATATACTCACCCCTGCCGTTCTCCTTGCCGATGCGGAAATACTCTTTGAAGAAATCCTCCGCCGCCATCGTGCGCTGAAACCTGTCGTTGCTCATCGTCAGCAGCTCCGTTTCCAGTTTGTCGAAATACCAGCGGCGCCCACTCTCTATCTCGCTCAGCGCCTGGGCATAGAGCTGGGTGTAGTCTATTGGCGTCGCCACGTCGATGGGCCGGTTGAAATCTACACAGATGAAGCGGCGGCTCCCCGACGGGTCGCTCAGCACATTCTGCATGTTGCTCGTGGCGATGAACGATGCCCGGCGCGGCAGTTCCTCGATGGCGGTTCCCCACGGGCGCTTCATCTTCACCGCCGGCAGCTGCACCACATTCTTCAGAAAACCCTCCTGCAGCTTCGGCGAAATCTGGTTGAACTCGTCCAGATTGATGAGCAGCAGTTCCGACATCGCCCTCAACACCTGCTTCTTCTCCGCCAGCTGCAGACTGTCGCAATATCCCCATTTCAGTTCCGGCGGCAGCAGCCGGCGGCAGAACGTGCTCTTGTTGAAACCTTGGTCGGAGATGAGCAGCGGCACGTTGCTGTTGCCATACAGCTCCCCCGTCTTGCCCGTCCATTGCGCCACCATCCCCAGAAACCACGTGTGGAATCTTTCCCTCCACTCCGGGTCCTCCGTCGGCACCGTGTCGGCAAGCCTGCCGATATGGTCGCTGCCGTCCCAGCGGCCCACACATTTGGCGAGGAAGTCGCCGATGGGGTCGAAACAGCCGATGAAGTCAGACCCCACATAGTTTCTCACGTCATTAAACCCCACGGCGATGCCCGCCAACTGCACCTCCAGTGTGATTCTCTTCAGCGCCCTCATGTCGAGCATCAGAAACGTGCCGTTGCCGTCCCTTTCCATATACTCCGTGCATTCAGTCACCGTGTTGTATCTCAACACATACCTCCGCCTGATATGCTCCACCATCCTCACCACATGTGAGCACCTCGTCGGAATCCTCTCCCCTGTCTCATTCTCCGTGTTCGTCACTTCCGTTTCCTCACTCGTTTGAGTACTGTTCATTCTCTCAAACCACTTCTCCGAGGTCTTGGCAGATATCCTCAACCTTCCCCTCTTGTTTGTTCTTATGCTTTTTGTTTTCATGGTATTGTCTGTTTTTTTAGCCAAATCGGTCACTATGGCTTACTTGGATTTTGGAATAATACTATCATTGAACGACCTAATGGCCGATTTGGAATTTTAGTCTGTTTTGGTTCAGAATTGGGCACGGTGCTTGCCCAACATGGGCAAGGTGCTTTCTCAATAGGGGCAAGCAGCTTGCCCCGGTTGGGCATCTTTCCTGTCCGTTTCGTGCCCATTATTTATTCAGAAAGCTGACCATCTCTTCGTAGAAATCAAACTCCACGTCATCATACCCATAGTCAGCGAAAATCCTCTTTATCTTCTCCTGCTGGTTTTCCGTCAGTTTCCACGCCCCCGAGTCGTATCTCGAAAAGTCCCTTCTGTTGCTCATTGTCTTGATGATGTCGTGGCGTATGGCCTTATAGTCGCATGCCTTTACATTGCCGAGAGCCTTTTTGAATCCCCATGCCACCTTAGTCTTCTTCATCTTATGAAACAGCCAGCTAATATCAAATCCCCATGCCACAAAAGAAATAACCTGCACAGAAAAGAGTATTCTATAGTGTTTCCAAGAAGGCAGGTTTATAAAAACCAGATAGAAAGCAAGAACAATTAAAATCATCACAATTCTAATTGATAGAATTTCGAAGAAAATGCAACTTACCTCATTTTTTGATTTATGCCTCCTTGCTATTTCTCTCTGGGCATAATTTGCGGTTCCCAGCATTGCAACCATACAAAAGTATGACACTATTCCCGTTGTATAGCCAAAATCTCCAATTGCTTGTGCACCCAGAACTCTTGATACATACGGAGTCGTTATAACCGGTATTATTATTGTAAGCAATTGGCTCAAAAGATTATATACATAGTTTTTTTTCAGTCTACTGTCCATTTATATTCCCTTTTTCAAGCCATTGATTTTTTATATATCTTCCTGGTTGCTTATAGCTAACAACATGTGCCGGATTTCCAGCTGCTGTTGTGTTATCGGGAATGTCTTTAACTACCACAGAACCCGCACCAATTGTTACATTACTGCCTATTGTCACATGCTCAACAACGCATACTCCCGGTCCAATATATACATTATTTCCTATATCTGCAGCTTTACCCTCATTTGCTCCGATTGTAACAAATTGTGACAAATTACAATTATCCCCGATTACTGCACTGTCACTAACAACGCAAGGACCTCCATGTCCAATATATAAGCCATAACCGATCTTACATTTGTATCCAATATTTATTTTTCCAAATGTTCGCTTCCACTTATGAATTGGTAATGCGAACAGCTTTCTCGTCCCCCCGGCTTGGCACATTCTGAGCCAAAACATATAATTGAATCCCGGGTCTTCCAGCATCCTCTTCGTTCCAATTCGGCAATGTGAGCACTTTCCAATTC
>OQVT01001332.1_pt1 | contig 15486 bp, 19 predicted proteins | sample 1691561 | NCBI WGS metagenome assembly OQVT01 (sample SAMN03418260, study PRJEB22391) | human gut metagenome | biome: human-gut; feature: organic feature; material: feces | host: Homo sapiens | place: Tanzania | collected 2013-01 | reverse complement strand
AGTCTTTCCCTCAATAGCCGCTGCCTCCGATGAGGAAGCACTTTGTCCTGCTGTCAGTCCTGCTGCAGCCCACTATGCTCTCACGCACACCGAGTATTTGCTCGATAGCATCTTGCATAGCCTTTTGAACGGTAGGTGCATTATTTTGCACCTGCCAGCCGTGATAATTTGTACCGTCATAGGTAATTGTCAGCAAATAATTTTTCATCATATAACCGCCGTTAAGTAATGATTTGACACTATTATTCCGACACAGAACAAAACAAGTATGCCGAGTGAAGCATAGTCCCTTGCGGCAAGCTTCATAACCTTTAATCTTGTTCTGCCCTCTCCGCCCTGATAGCAACGGCAATCCATAGCAAACGCAAGCTCATAAGCACGTCTGAAGGAGTTTATGAACAAGGGAATAAATATCGGTATCATCGCCTTGCCTCGTTTTATAAGCGAGCCTGTTTCAAAGTCTGCGCCTCTCGATTTCTGTGCCGACATAATTTTGTCAACCTCGTCGATAAGCGTGGGGATAAATCTCAACGCAATAGTCATCATCATAGCTATTGAATGGACGTTGATTTTTATGACCTTTAGCGGAGAGAACAATCTTTCGATTGCATCCGTAAGCAAGGTAGGAGAAGTCGTGTAGGTAAGCATTGAGCTTGCTATAACAAGCACAACTATTCTGGCGGTTGTAAAGATTGCCATATACACGCCGCCGGTTGTTATGTGAAGCCTTTTCCACTCGAAAAGCACCGTTCCGTCACTGTTGTAGAGAAGCTGCAAAGCGGAAGTGATAAGCACGATTAAAAATATCGGCTTAACGCTTTTCCAAATGAGCTTCGGAGAAATTTTTGACATAAGCACCGTCGCAAGCAGCAAAAGAGCCATTGCGCCCATAGCCACGAAATTTCTGCAAAGAAAAATAAAGATTATATAGATAAATGTAAGAACTATTTTCATTCTCGGGTCAAGCTTATGAATGGGCGAAGTGCCCGGAAAATACTGACCGATCGTAATATCCTTTATCATGCGAGCACTCCCCTTTCCTTGAACAGACGGAGAAGCTCCGCTTTAGCTTCATTCACGGAATAAATATCCGTTCTGACATCATAGCCCTGCTTTTTAAGAGCTAAAAACACTTTTGTTATTTCGGGAACGTTCAAGCCGATTTCAACAAGGTGCTCGGCATTTGAAAAGACCTCGTCAACGCTTGCAAAATACTCAACCTTTCCCTTATTCATAACAAGCACCTTATCGGCACTCTCGGCAACGTCCTCCATACTGTGAGAAACGACGATTACTGTACTTCCCGTGTTTTTTCTGTACTGTTCAATCATTTCCGAGATGACCTTTCTGCCCTTGGGGTCAAGTCCTGCGGACGGCTCGTCAAGTATTAAAATTTCAGGCTGCATCGCCATAACGCCTGCGATTGCAACTCGTCTTTTTTCGCCTCCCGATAAGTCAAACGGCGATTTTTGGAGCATATCGTTTCTCACGCCGACAAATTCAGCTGCCCTTAGCACTCTCTCCTTGATTTCCTCTTTGGAAAGTTTCATATTTTTAGGACCGAATGCAATATCCTCATAAACGGTGTTTTCAAAAAGCTGATATTCGGGGTACTGAAAGCAAAGTCCGACCTTAAAGCGAGCCTGTCTTGTGAAATTCTTATCTGAATGAATATCCTTGCCGTCAAGTAAAATCGTGCCCGAGGTAGGCTTCAAAAGTCCGTTAAGGTGCTGTACAAGCGTACTTTTGCCCGAGCCTGTATGCCCGATAATTCCGATAAAATCGCCTTTTTCGACCGATATGCTTATATCCTCGATTGCGACCTTTTCAAACGGAGTGCCTACGGAATATTTATATGTTAAATTTTGGGTTTCAAGTATAGCCATTATTTATCTCCGAGTAAAGCAGTAATGTTTTCAACAAATTCATTGAGGGTAAGAACGCTGTCGTCAACCTTGACGCCCGATTTTTTCATCTCACGGGCAAGGTTGGTTATTTGCGGTATATCAAGTCCGACGCTTCGAAGCAAATCCTCTTGCTTAAAGACCTCCTTCGGCGTTCCCTCAAGCAAAAGACGGGAATTGTCGATTACCGCAACTCTGTCGGCAAGCACCGCCTCCTCCATAAAGTGAGTTATGAAAACAACCGACATTCCGTACTCTTTATTGAGTTTAATAACGGTATCCATAACTTCTTTTCTGCCCTTGGGGTCAAGCATTGCCGTCGGCTCGTCAAGAAAAATACACTCGGGTCGCATTGCTATAATGCCTGCTATTGCCACCCTCTGCTTTTGACCGCCCGACAGCTTATGCGGCTCGTGGTGTCTGTATTCATACATTCCTACCGCCTTGAGCGAGTCATCAACTCTTTTTCTTATTTCCTCTCTCGGAAGTCCTAAATTTTCAGGACCGAAAGCGACGTCCTCTTCTACTATTGAAGCAACAATCTGATTATCGGGATTTTGGAAAACAACGCCGACAGTTTTTCTTATCTCATAGGACAAGTCCTCATCAGCCGTATCCATACCCTTGACAAGCACCTTGCCCTCGTTTGGAATAAGTATAGAGTTACTGAGCTTTGCAACCGTCGATTTTCCCGAGCCGTTATGACCGAGAACTGCCACAAATTCGCCTTTTTTCACATTGAATGTAAAATCACGAATTGCAGGCTCGGGCTGCTGCTCGCCCTCATCCGCATCATAGCAGAAGGTTACGTTATGAAATTCTACAATATTTGTGTTATCCATTAAAAAATTCCTTTATTTATGCCAAATTGCGGAAGCTCCGCAGGGTAATATCATTCCTGTCTGTGTAACGGGAAGTCCGATTTCGTCGCTTTCCGCCACACCGCCGAATTTCGGCTTGATAAGCGCACCTAAAATATACTGCATAACCGCAGGAGAAAGTCCCGTGGTGTATGAATTGATAAGCACCATAATAGGATTGTCCGACAAGACCTGTGAGCACAGCTCAACAAACGAATAAACCTCGTTTTCGAGTTTCCAAATCTCTCCGCCCGGTCCTCTGCCGTATGACGGAGGGTCCATAATTATAATGTCGTATTTATTGCCACGGCGGATTTCTCTTTGAACGAATTTAACGCAGTCGTCAACTATCCAACGAACTTTTCTGTCCGCAACACCCGAAGCAACGGCGTTTTCCTTTGCCCACTGTACCATACCCTTTGAAGCGTCAACGTGAACTACCTCCGCACCTGCCTTTAAGCAAGCAACGGTAGCGCCGCCCGTATAAGCAAACAAATTGAGCACCTTTACGGGTCTGCCCGCATTTTTGATAAGCTTTGCGGTATAGTCCCAGTTTACAGCCTGCTCGGGGAAAATTCCCGTATGCTTAAAGCCCATTGTCTTGACATTGAAATTCAAGTCGCCGTAGCCGATACTCCAAAATGACGGGATTTTATTTTTAATTTCCCAATTTCCTCCGCCTGAGCTTGAACGGTGATAAACAGCATCCGCACGTCTCCACGCAGGATGTTTTTTCGGAGTTTTCCATATAACCTGCGGGTCGGGACGAATAAGAGTTACATTCCCCCACCTCTCAAGGCGTTCGCCGCTTGAACAGTCAAGCAGCTCATAATCTTTCCAATCTGATGTATAGCGCATCTGTTAAACTAACCTTTCTTCAATTACCTTTGCGATACTCTCTGCAAGCGATTTGATTTGATTATAATCCTCGCCCTCAAGCATAACTCTGACAAGCGGCTCTGTTCCCGAAACACGGACAAGCACACGGCCTGTATCGCCCAACTCCTCACTCGCCTCACGGATTGCAAGCTGAACCTCCTCGTCCTTATCAAGTCTTGTCTTACCGAAGTTTGAAACACGGACATTGATAAGCACCTGCGGATAAACCTGCATTTCACTTGCAAGTTCGGAAATCTTTTTGCCCGTAGATTTAAGCACGTTCAAAACCTGAATTGCGGACATTTGACCGTCGCCCGTTGTAGCATAGTCAAGGAAAATTATGTGTCCCGACTGCTCACCGCCGATAATGTAGCCGTTCTTGACCATTTCCTCAAGAACATATCTGTCGCCGACCTTTGTCTTAACGCAATTTATATCATTCTTTTCACAGAATTTGAAAAAGCCCATATTGCTCATTACGGTTACAACCGCAGTATTGTTTTTGAGCTTATTGTTCTCTTTCATAAACTTTGAACAAACAGCGATAATCTTGTCGCCGTCAACAACCTCGCCGTTTTCGTCAACGACCAAAAGTCTGTCGGCATCGCCGTCAAACGCAAAGCCTATATCGCATTTGTTTTCAACAACAAATTTCTGAAGTTGCTCAAGATGAGTTGAGCCGCAGTTTTCGTTTATGTTAGTGCCGTTCGGCGTTTCATTGATTATACAGCACTTCGCACCGAGCCTTGTAAACAACGCTCTTGCGGTAACGGATGCGGAGCCGTTTGCACAGTCAAGAGCAATTTTCATACCCTTGAAATCGCCGTCTGCTGTCATTGCCAAGTGAAAAATATAGTCGTCAACAGCCTTTGACGAGAAAGATATTTTACCGACATCACCGCCCAAGACAACAGGCGGAACCTTTGTTTCATCAAGGATAATCTCCTCAATTTCATTTTCGAGTTCATCGGGTAATTTATAGCCGTTGCCCTGAAAAATCTTAATGCCGTTATATTCACACGGATTATGCGAAGCGGAAATCATAACGCCTGCATCATAATCGTATTCCTTTACGAGAAAAGCCACGGCAGGAGTGGGTACAACATCAATTATAAGCACATCTGCACCGACAGAGCAAAGTCCCGCACTGATAGCCGAAGCCAACATATGCGACGAGGCTCTTGTGTCCATTCCTATTAAAACTTTCGGCTTATGAGCACAGCTTTCGGTAAGCACCATTGCCGCTGCTCTGCCTATTTTCATTGCAAGCTCGCAAGTTAATTCGCTGTTTGCGACGCCTCTTGCGCCGTCTGTTCCGAACAATCTTCCCATATTAAAATCCTCCGAACAAAAATTTAGTTATTACATATCAAGCTTTTGCTGACCGTTTGAAGCATCTCCGAACGGAATACCGAGATGCTCATACGCAAGCGGAGTTACAACTCTGCCCCTCGGTGTTTTTGACAAAAAGCCGATCTGCATAAGATAAGGCTCGTAAACGTCCTCGATAGTAACTGCTTCTTCGCCTATTGTAGCGGCGATAGTTTCAAGTCCAACGGGGCCGCCCTTGTAATTTTTAATCATCGAGGTCAAAAGAAGTCTGTCAATCAAATCAAGTCCCAATTCGTCGATTTCCATTCTTCCGAGTGCTATTTTTGCGGTGTCAACGGTTATAGTACCGTTACCCATTACCTCGGCAAAGTCCCTTGCACGCTTGAGAAGCCTGTTTGCAATTCTCGGTGTACCTCTTGAACGGGAAGCGATTTCAAGCGCACCCTCGTCATCAATGGCAATTCCGAGAATTCCGGCGCTTCTTTTTACAATCATAGCCAATTCCTCGGGAGTGTACATTTCAAGACGGCTGACAACGCCGAACCTGTCACGAAGCGGTGCAGAAAGCTGACCTGCCCTTGTTGTTGCGCCGACAAGTGTAAATCTCGGCAAATCAAGTCTTATGCTTCTTGCCGACGGACCTTTGCCGATAATAATATCAAGCGCATTATCCTCCATAGCAGGATAAAGAACTTCCTCAACGCTCCTTGAAAGGCGGTGAATTTCGTCTATGAAAAGCACATCTCCGTCATTAAGGTTTGTAAGAAGTGCCGCAAGGTCGCCCTGTTTTTCAATCGCAGGGCCCGAGGTAACTCTCATCTGCACGCCCATTTCATTTGCGATTATACCCGAAAGAGTCGTCTTTCCGAGTCCGGGAGGGCCATAGAGCAGCACGTGGTCAAGTACATCTCCCCTCGCCTTTGCCGCATCGATATAAATTTTAAGATTTTCCTTTGCCTTCTCCTGACCGATATATTCATTAAAGGTTTTCGGTCTTAAAGAGGTTTCAATATCATTGTCAACCTCGTTCAAGTCGGGAGAAACAATCCTGTTTTCGTTATCAAAATCCATTTTTTACTCCTATATCATCGAAAGCTGCTTCAAAGCCTGCTTAATCATATCCTCAACGCTCAAATCCTGACTTAACTTTCCGACAGCAACCGCTGCCTCAGACTGCGTATAACCGAGCATTGTAAGTGCCGAAACAGCCTCCGAAGCATTGCCCGAAGCCGAAACGGTGCTTGCCGCCGCAATATCCGTGCCGACAGACTGCAAATCAAGTCCCTTTGCAAGTTTATCTTTAAGTTCAAGCACAATTCTCTGTGCGATTTTATTTCCTACTCCGTTAGCTCTTGTAATTGCCTTTGTATCGCCTGCGGCAATGCTCAAGGCAAGCTGCTCGGGGGTCATTTCGGATAGCACCGCCAAAGCCATTTTAGCACCTACGCCCGAAACGGAAATAAGTATTTTATAACATTCAAGCTCCTGCTGTGTGTAAAAGCCGTAGAGGTCAAGCGCATCTTCTTTAACATTCAAATAAGTGAAAAGCGTAACTTTTTCGCCTGTTTTTGCAACGTTTTTAAGAGTATTGCTTGTAGCGAAGCACTTGAAAGCTACACCGTTACAATCAATCGCAACGCACTGTGCGTCAAAATAAACAACGTTTCCCGTTATAGAATAAAACATTCAAATTCCTCATTTCAAATTTTTGAGCTTTCCCATAAGCGAGCCGCTTGAATGAGCGTGACATATCGCCATTGCAAGAGCGTCCGCCGTATCGTCGGGTTTCGGGACTTTTTCAAGGTTTAGAATTACCCTTGTCATCTCCTGCACTTGCTTTTTTTCGGCTCTGCCGTAGCCGACAACGCTTTGCTTTACCTGAAGCGGAGTATATTCGAAAATTTCAGCCTTGTGGCGATAGGCTGCAAGCACGGTTACGCCTCTCGCCTGTGCAACGTCAATTACCGTTTTTGCGTTGGTATTATAGAAAAGCTTTTCTATTGCCATAGCCTGCGGATGATACTTTTCAAAAATCATATTCAAGTCTCTGTCGATAACGTCAAGCCTTTCAACAAAGGGCATTCCCGCAGAAGTTGTGATAGCTCCGTAGTCAAGAACCTGAAATCTGTTAGCCTCATAATTTATAACGCCGTAGCCGACAATGGCATATCCGGGGTCAATTCCCAAAATTATCATTTTTACATAATACTCCATATTAACTATATGTTGATAATTATACTACAAACCCTTAATAATAGCAAGAAAAAAGGAGTGAAAAATTCACTCCTTTAATACTGTTATTCAAGCTCTTTTGCGGCGGCTTATTTGTAGTCCTTTTTGCCGTTCTTTTCCCTTTCTCTGACAACAAATCTTGTCGGCGTTCCCTCAAGTCCGAAAACCTCACGGATTTGGTTGTCAATATAACGCTGATAGCTGTAATGGAAAAGGTCCTTGCTGTTTACAAAGCAAACAAATGTCGGCGGTCTTGTAGACGCCTGAGTCATATAGTAAATTTTAAGGCGCTTACCCTTATCCGTGGGCGGCTGAACTCTTGTGGTAGCGGCTGAAAGCACCTCGTTGAGCTTACCTGTTGAAATACGCATTGAATTCTGCTCGTTTACGAACTTTATAAGCTCAAAAAGTCGGTCAAGTCTTTGACCCGTCTTTGCAGAAATGAAGATAATCGGCGCATAGCTCATAAAACCGAAATCGTTCATAAGCTTTTTTCTTTCCTTATCCATTGTTTTGCCGTCCTTATCGACAGCGTCCCACTTATTGACTGCGATAATGCAAGCCTTTCCGAGGTCGTGAGCAATGCCTGCAACCTTTGAGTCCTGCTCGGTAAAGCCCTCCGTGCCGTCAATCATAATAACGCACACATCGGCTCTCTCAACAGCCATTCTCGCACGGATAACGGAATATTTTTCAATTTGATCCTCAACCTTGCTCTTACGGCGAAGTCCTGCGGTATCAATGAACACAAACTCGCCGTACTCATTTGAAATCAAGGTATCCGTTGAGTCTCTCGTTGTACCTGCAATATTTGAAACAATCGCTCTTTCCTCGCCTGAAATAGCGTTTATAAGCGAGGATTTGCCGACATTGGGCTTACCGATAACGGCAACCTTTATCTTGTCCTCGTCGTATTCGCCCTGCTCCTCGTCGGGAAGATATTTGATAATCTCGTCAAGCAAATCGCCCGTACCGTGACCGTGAACGGAGGAAACCGCAACAGGATCACCGAGTCCGAGATTGTAAAATTCATAAAAATCGGGCGGAACATCGCCGATTGTATCGCACTTATTAACGCACAAAACAATGGGCTTTCCGCTTTTTTGAAGCATTTGTGCCACTTCGGTATCGGTAGCGACAACACCCGAGCGTACATCTGTTACAAGGACAATAACATCTGCGCTTTCAATGGCAAGCTGTGCCTGACGGCGCATCTGCGAAAGAATAATATCGTCCGAATACGGCTCAATACCGCCTGTATCGACAAGAAGCATATTTCTGCCGAGCCATTCGCAGTCTCCGTATATTCTGTCTCTCGTAACGCCGGGAGTATCGTCAACGATAGAAAGGCGTTTTCCTATAAGCTTGTTAAAAAGTGTGCTTTTGCCGACGTTCGGTCTGCCGACAATCGCAATTACGGGTCTTGACATCATTCCACCCCCAAAATATTTTTAAGTAGCTGTGTTCCGTCGTTTTGAGTCGGAACTATTTTAATATTCAATTCCTTTTCTGCTTGCTTTAGCGTAATATCGTCAAGGAATTTGTTTTTATCCGTTGAATGTGATGTGTAGTCTATCGTCATTACAAGCGGTATCAAAAGGCAATCGCCAAGCGGCTTGTCTTTTAACTGAGCAATCAAATCCGTTCCTGTCAAAAGTCCTGCAACGGTAATATTTTCTCCGAAAAAGTTGTTTATAATTTCAACAACATTGACCTTGACGCCGAATTTTTCCTCCTGCACCCTTGCAAGCTCGCACATAAGCGGATAAGCGCCCTTACCTGTTGCAAGAGTAATCTCTTTATTGACGGGTTTTGTATCTAATTCATTGACCGCCTCATAAAATTCATCACGAAGCGAAGTCCAAAGTCCGACACCGTTGTCAATCTGCGGATATTCGTCGTAATACTCTTCTTGTGGCATTTCTCTGCCTGCAAGTAAGAAAAATTCATCGGCAGGATAGGCAAGTCTTATGCCGTTTTCCGCTTTGAATTTCGACGAAAACTCCTCAATAATGTCTATCGTTTCCCCTGCCGTCTGCTTGTCATACGGCTTTAAGGGATAGAGCCCGTCACGGAATTTTGTAAGTCCTACGGGCACGGCGGCTATGCTCTGCACAGACGGATACATCTTCGCAAGCTCCGTAAGGCTGAAGCGAAGCTCCTCGCCGTCATTAACGCCCGGACACAACACAAGCTGTGCGTTTATTTTAATGCCTGCGTCGGCAAAACGCTTGATAATCGAAAGGCACTTGCCCGCATTTTTGTTGTTCATCATCTTAACCCTTAATTCAGGGTTCATTGTGTGAACGGAAATATTTACGGGACTTATGTGCATGGCGATAATTCGCTCAATCTCATGCTCGGTAAGGTTTGTGAGCGTAACATAGTTTCCGAAAAGGAATGAAAGGCGTGAATCGTCATCCTTGAAATAAAGGCTTTCACGCATACCCTTCGGGAGCTGGTCAATAAAGCAAAATATGCATTTATTGCGACAACTGTGCTGCTTGTCCATAAGGAAGGTTTCGAACTTAATGCCGACGTTTTCATCGGTAGCCTTTATCCTTACAGTCTTACCCTTTGAGGTCAAAAATTCCATTTCAACAGGCAAAAAGCTCATATAAAAGTCGTAGTCGAGTACGTCGTCAACCTCTTTCGAGTCAATCGAAACAAGCTTATCCCCTGCTCTGATGCCGAAAAACCAGCATTTCGAAAAGGGCTTTACCTCATTGATAATAACAGCCACACGCTCACCTCATTTCCTCAACGATAAAAAGGCGGGGAAGATACTTCTTCTCCACCTTCTGTTCAACCTTGTAAAACAAAGATGCGTTAAGCCTCTTCTTTAACAACAACCTGTCTGCCGTTATAATGGCCGCATACTGCACAAACTCTGTGAGCTCTCTTGTACTCACCGCAGTTAGGGCACTTCTGAAGCTCGGGAGCGCTCATCTTCCAAACGCTTGAACGTCTCTTATCTCTTCTTGCTTTTGAAACTCTTCTCTTCGGTACTGCCATTTTAATATCTCCTTTATGTCCTTAATATACTTGTTTACTCGAGGAATTTTTTCAACGCTTCAAGCCTTGGGTCAATCGGCTTTTTGCAATCACATTTTCCCTCGTTCAGATTTGTACCGCAATAAGGGCAAAGTCCCTTACAATCCTCACGGCACAATATTTTGGTCGGCAAGGATAAAAGTATGTCCTCTCTGATAAGCTCGTCAAGATTGAAATGCATATCCTCCACAAGATATAGTTCACAATTTTCATCATCATTAAGCTTGGAAACCAATGTATGCTCAAACGGCAAAACGGTTTCACGCTTAACATCTGCGGCACAGCGGTCGCAGGAAGCTTCGATTGTAAACCTTGCATTTCCCTCTAACGAGACAATGCCTGCACGGTTTTTAACGCAGCCGTCAACATTAACCGAACGGATAATGTCACAGTCATCGGGTGTAAATTCATAGGAAAAATCCTTTGAAGCACCTTCAATATTAAAAATCGTTTCAAGCTCAATAAACATACTACACCTCGTCAAAGTAGCACAAATATTATATACATATTACGGGCATTTGTCAACCGTTAAATTTATTTTCCCTAAATATCTTTTTACAAGCAAACTGCCGCCGTGAAATCACAGCGGCAATGCAATCAAAAATCAAACTCAGTTAATCTTTTTGCAATACTCAAACATTCTCTCGGGAAGATTCTCAAGGTCTGTTGAAATTGTAAATGTGAAGTGTGTGTCTGTGATTTTTGCAAGCTCGTCAACCTTCTTGAGGAAATCCGCAAGAGCCTCATAATCTCTGCCGCCGATTCTGAAGGTAGCGTCAACGAGAATGTCTGTTATATCGTGGTCGCCTGCACAAAGTCCGCTCAAAAATCCGTAGAATGCGTCAAATCCGCTGACAGAATAGCTGTCTGTGGAAACAAGTCTTGCACGGTGACTTACGTCGTATGTAAGCTTAGTCTCCTTTTCAACGCAGATAACGTTGCCGTTTGATTTCTCAACCGCATCGTTGACGTTATCAACCAAAATCTTTGTTTTGCCTGAACCCTTGTGACCGATTATAAGAGATACCATATTATCTCCTCCTGTATATTTATTTATGACCGCTTGTGCGGTAATTTCCTTATTCTGCAAGTCTCTTTTCAAGCTCGCCCTTCTGTGCCTCGTAGCCGGGCTTGCCCAAAAGAGCAAACATATTTTTCTTGTAGCTCTCAACGCCGGGCTGATTGAACGGATTTACACCGAGAGTATAGCCCGAGATAGCGCATGCCTTTTCAAGGAAGTAAACAAGATAACCGAATTCATACTCATTCATTTCGGGAAGCTCAAGAATAATGTTCGGAACTCCGCCGTCGCAATGAGCAAGAACCGTACCCTGAAATGCCTTTTCGTTTACGAAGTCCATTGTCTTTCCTGCAAGGAAGTTAAGACCGTCTGCATTTTCAGCGTCTGCCTCAATGTTAATAACATGCTTCGGCTTATCAAATACAACAGCTGTTTCAAAGAGAAGCCTTTCACCCTGCTGAATGTACTGACCCATTGAGTGAAGGTCGGTCGAGAAGATTGCGGATGACGGGAAAAGTCCCTTGCCGTCCTTGCCCTCGGACTCGCCGAAAAGCTGCTTGAACCACTCGTTCATCATTGTATAATCAGGCTCGTAGGAAACCATCATTTCAACAGCTTTACCCTTTCTGTAAAGGATATTACGAGCTGCTGCGTATTTATAACAATCGTTCTTTTCAATATCGGAATCCGTATACTGTTCTCTTGCGTCCGCTGCGCCCTTCATCATAGCGTCAATGTCGCAACCTGCTACGGCAATCGGAAGCAAACCGACAGCTGTAAGAACCGAATATCTGCCTCCTACATCATCCGGAACAACGAAGGTTTCATAACCCTCCTTGTCGGAAACCTCTTTAAGAGTTCCCTTTGCCTTATCTGTTGTAACATAAATTCTCTTGGCAGCTTCTTCCTTACCGTACTTTTCCTCAAGCATTTTCTTGAAAATTCTAAAGGAAACGGCAGGCTCTGTGGTTGTGCCCGATTTTGAAATTACATTTACCGAGAAATCCTTTTCCTTACAAAGCTCACAAAGCTCGTAAAGAGCAGATGAGCTTATGCTGTTACCGCTGAAAAAAATCTGCGGTCCGTTTTTAACAGTTGCGTTATAATTCTGCGATTTACAAAATTCAATAGCGGCTCTTGCACCGAGATAACTGCCGCCAATTCCTATAACAACAAGAATTTCAGAGTCGGAACGAATTTTCTCCGCCGCCTTTTTAATTCTTGCAAACTCCTCCTTGTCATAGTCAACGGGAAGGTCAACCCAGCCTAAAAAATCGCTGCCCTCTCCGCTTCGGTCATTAAGGGTTTTGTCTGCCTTTGCGATTTCGCCTGCGATAGCTGAAAAATCATCCTCCGAGACAAAGCCTTTAAGATACTTGGTGTTCAATTTAACTGACATTGCTGAAATTTTCTCCTTCGACAACTCATCCGAGTTATAAAACTGTTTTTATGTCTATATTTTACTCTAAATCCGATATTATTTCAACAACAATTTGTTAATTTTTCAAAAATAATTAGGTTTTGTTAAATTATCGACAAAGTGAAGTAAGAAATCGTACAAGATAATCAGGGAAAGTCAGTTTTTTAACCGCTTCGGGCGAGCAGAGATTGATTTTTCCTATCTCTTTGTCCTCAAGCATAAAGCTGACCGTTCCGAGCACTTGATTTTTTTCAATAGGTGCTTCGACGTCTATTGCAAGGTCGGGAACAAGGGTTATTTTATCCTCCTTGCCCTTTTCAATTACGGCGAATTTCTTTTCTGCTATTTGCGGCGATATTTTATCCTGTTCCCCTCCGATTACATTGACGTCGGTTATCAAGGCAGGGTCAACCGAAAGCTCCGCAAGTGAATAATTCGCAAAGCCCCAGTCAAGCATTGCCCTTGCACCCGAAAACCTGTCGTTACTCGATTCGCTGCCCATAACGACAGCAATAAGCGACAAGCCGTCACGCTCCGCCGTTGCGCTGACACAACAGCCTGCCTTTGAGGTCGTTCCCGTTTTAAGTCCCGTTGCGCCCTTATAAAATCTTATGAGCTTATTTGTATTGACAAGCTGAGTTTCTCCGCCTCTTAAAGTGTCCATCCAAACGGTAGTGTAATTTCGTATTCTCTCGTGCTTTAACAATTCCCTTGACATAACCGCAACGTCGTATGCGCTTGTTATATGATTTTGAACGGTATCGTCAAGTCCCGAGCAGTTTTCAAAAACCGTATCGTTCATTCCGAGTTCCTTTGCCCTGTCGTTCATCATTTTCACAAACGCCGTGTCGCTTCCCGCTACATATTCCCCGAGTGCAAAGCAAGCGTCATTGGCACTTGCGATTGCCGTCGCCTTCAGCAAATCGTCAACCGTCATCTGTTCGCCCTGCTTTAGCCATATTTGCGAGCCTCCCATTTTGGACGCCTCCGCCGATGCCGTGACAGTATCGGTCAAGGCAATTTTCCCCTGATCTATCGCCTCGGTTACAAGAAGCAAGGACATTATCTTTGTGACAGATGCGGGATAAACCTTTTCGTGAGCGTTCTTGCTCATTAAAATTTCGCCTGTTGACGCTTCCATTAAGACTGCCGATTTTGCCGAATTGACCGAAATAAAGCGAAGTGTTACAATAGCGGTCTTAGCCGGATCTTTGAGCTTTCTCAAAAAATCCGAAGCAATACAGATGTCTTATGGAAGCGGTAAATCAGGGATGGATACTCGCCGAACAGTATCTTAAGAAGGGTGTACCGGAGGGAAGAGTTCGAAAGGATATAGAGGTACCGGTCGTAATGAAAGGGATGAGCGAAAATGAATGAGTTCAACATTAAAGAGATAGAGGTATGAGAATCAAATGGTGATAATATCACAGAAAAGAAAAATTGAATCTGGTATATTACAATTACAAAATAAAAAGGAGGACATCAAAATGTCAGTAATAAATGTAGATAGATTCAATTTTCAAAACGAGGTAATGGAATCGGATAAACCGGTATTGTTGGATTTCTGGGCACCATGGTGCATGCCGTGTCGTATGGTAGGTCCTGTTCTGGAGGAAATTGCAGCAGAACGTTCGGATATCAAAATAGGCAAGGTAAATGTAGATGAACAGCCTGAACTTGCAAGGCAGTTTCAGGTTATGAGCATACCAACGCTGCTGGTTATAAAGAACGGAAGGATAGTTGATCAATCCGTCGGAGCAAGACCGAAGGGAGCGATACTTTCAATGCTATAAGGAGATTAGAATGGGTCTTTTGAAGTTTATAAGATCAAAGAATATAAATCAGGGAATTGAGGAATTTAAATCGGTGCAGGGTGCTGTATTGTTGGATGTCAGGACCAAGCAGGAATACATAGAGGGACATATACCGGGAAGCAGAAATATACCATTGCAAAGGATCGTAAATATCGATTCGACTATAATAGATAAGGATACCCCGCTGTATGTTTATTGTTATTCCGGTTCCAGAAGCAATCAGGCTGCTGATCTTTTAAAGAAACTTGGATATACAAATGTGACTAATATAGGAGGAATTGCCTCATATTCCGGAAAGATAGAACGATGAAATGAAAGTTTGATCGCAGACGGTGCGGCATGTCAAAAGGCAGATGTCGCACCGTAATTCTATTTATTCTGCAATGGAAGCAGCTTATTTCTGTCTAAGATCTCTATTGTTCCGCGTGAAAGCTTTACGATACCGTCATTCTGAAAATAGCGAAGCATTCTGGTGACGACTTCTCTATGAGTACCGAGATGACCGGCGATCATTTCATGGGTTATTTTCAGTTCAGAGCTGCCCTCGATCGAAGCTTCATCCAGAAGAAAGCCGGCAATACGTGTATCCATGCTTTTCCACATGATCTGTTCAACAAGCCACATAACGTCAGAAAAACGAGATGACATCAATTCGTTCGTATAATTGGCAACTGCCGCTGATTCCTCCATAATGGTTTTATATACTTTGGAAGGAATGATAAAGAGCTGCGTATCTTTTTCTGCTTCTATAAAGACATCAAACTGAATGGAATGCAGTATGCAGGAGGCAGAAAAGAGGCAAATATCTTTGTCAAACAGTCTGTAAAGTGTAATATCAAGGGCAACAGGTATTACGAGAATATCAAGAAATACTACTCGATAGATGTCGGTCTTAGAAACGCAAGGCTGAATTATCGCCAATTGGAGCAGACACATCTGATGGAGAACATCATCTTCAATGAATTGCTGT
>OQVT01001331.1_pt1 | contig 15488 bp, 15 predicted proteins | sample 1691561 | NCBI WGS metagenome assembly OQVT01 (sample SAMN03418260, study PRJEB22391) | human gut metagenome | biome: human-gut; feature: organic feature; material: feces | host: Homo sapiens | place: Tanzania | collected 2013-01 | reverse complement strand
TCTTCCGATCTAAATAATATACATATTACAATATATTAAATTCACTTTAATACCATTGGTATTAAAGTCCTATCTTGCATACAGTAAAATTATTCTATTTTTATAATTTTAAATTTAAAAATGTTTATCTTATTATATTTTAAGCATTCAGAGGAAAATTAAATGTATATTAATAATTGTAAGACAAATATGTTTCAACCAAATTTCCAAGCGAAGTTAAAACCTTCTAAAATTGTTAATGAATTATTAGATAATATGAACGTTGAAGATAGGAAAGAGTTCAATAAAACATTAAAAGTATTTGCTAACATAGCAACTGATGACGTTGTTGAGTTAAGGAAAACAAAAGAAAACAATTTTGATGTTTATTCGTTAGTCAATGGAAAAAATGATAAAAATAATCTTCTTGTTTGTAAAATATTGAAAAATATATCTCATAAAGATGATACAACTAAACTTAATAAACAAAAAACAATTGAAAATTCTTATATAACAGAATCTTTAATTGATACATTCAAAGAAACTCTAATTGAACACTCAAATGCATATCATTCTTTATTTGGTGACAAAAGAAAAAATGGTAATAGATTAAAACAATACTTCATCTAATTGACATTTCAAAAATAATATAAGATATAAATTACATTGTTCCTCTATTTTACGTCTATCATATACATACAATCCATTATTTTCATAAATTAAAATTATTCATTAAATGCTTCTGGTGGTAATTTTGCTTCTTCTGCTTCTTTTATGACATTAAATATACCTTTAACTTCTTCTTCGCTCATACCATATTCACATCTAGCAGAATAATATCCACTTTCAGCAGCAAAATACATTACATAAATTTTTTCATTATCACGTCTTACGTTTAGTTCTACATCACCATCTAATTTTAATTTAGTATTTATTGGATATTTGTTGTAATCGCCACTTGTATCATCTCCGAATTTGTTTGATATTGTTTTTCTTACACAAACATTACGTTTTTCATCTAATGGGTAGTTGATTTCGTATAAACCTTTCATTGCACGAATAGAATAATTTGATAATATTAAAGGAAATTCAAATCCTGCAATTTTAGATGCTTGTTGCGTGTTTTGTTCGCAATCACTCCAAGGATTTGGCATTCCACATTTATTATGTCTGAAAAAACAAGCATTCGCAGACAATGTTGTTGTGAATAAAATTACTAATAAAGCACTTAAAATGGACATAAATTTTTTCATATTAATTACTCCTTTTATGATTTTTTAAGTATTGGATTTTTCGTATTTTGTGCAATATGTGAGTTTTTAGAATCAACTCTATCAGCCAAGAATGTTGAAAGTATTGGTATAAATGCATAATATATAGTACCTAATATCAATGTAGGTTTTGCAATTTTTATACCCTCTACATATTTACTTAAATTTTTGTCATTTTTATTAACTTCGCTAAACTTATTGATAAATTTTTCTGTTGGTTTATCTAAAACTTTATCAAGTAAATAACCGCCTGCGATACTCAATGCCGTTGAAATTGTTGCATTATAGATTAATGGTTTTTTACGAGTTTCATCAATTTTTTTATTGTGCTTTGTTTGCTGTACGAATGCTGCTGTTGTAATTGTATCTGTAAGAGCCATTGTATGCATTGCAAAATTGCTATCCTTAAATTTTTCAGCAAATTTTTGTACATGAGGATTATCCATAACTTTTCCCATACCTTTCGCTATTGGGCTAAGTTTAGGAGTACCTGTAAATGATACAGGTTTATTATTTGGGTTTATATTTATGTTTAAATCGTTAACAACCATTTTATTGTTGTTTTGTTTATTTTCTACAATTTTATTATGTTGTTTATTTTTAAAAATTGCACCCATAATAGGTGGAATCATTAGGCAGGTCATAATTGATTTTGGAGCAGCAGCAACTGCACTAACTCCAAGTTTAAACATTTGAGATAAAAATTGATAACTCTTTGATTCTATTAATGGTTTAGATTTTTCTGTTAAATTTTTGATAGTTTCAGGTTTTAAATATTTTTCCGGATTTTTATCAATTTTTTTTGCATTTCTTGCAATAGGAATAGATGCTCCCAACATCAATACGTAACCTGCAGCAGATGATGCAATTGATTTTGCACAAGCGAATCTTTTGTTTTCTTTATCTGTATTAGGTGTAAGCATTATTGAAAAAGGTCTTACAAATGTAGATAAAGCAAGCGAAGTTCCAGCCGCAAACAAAGAACCATTGTCTGCTGCGAATTTTAATCCTTTTTTTAGAAGTTGATTTTTATAAATATTATTTGAAATTGAATTTACTTTCATCTATTTTTATTAGATAACATAAATAGTTAAAAGTAAATTGTATTTGTTAAAAGATTAAGATATATGGAGATAAAACGTTTTTTTAAGTTAGAATTGTCGGGTTGGAAACCAATCGAAGTTTTGGGTTTATTTTCAATTTTATGTTTTATTCTCATAAATGCATATATCAAACATGATAACCCTATTGCTGTAATATCTGCAGTTTGTGGCATATTGTATACTGTAATTGCAGGTAAGGGAAAAATTTCTTGTTATTTCTTTGGTTTAAGTGGTTCGGGGTTTTATTCTTATTTAGCATTGCATAATGCTTTGTACGGAAATTTATTTTTATATTTATGTTATTACATACCAATGCAAATTTTAGGGATTTTTAAATGGAAAAATAATCTAAACAAAAAAACTAATGAAATTGTTAAAACAAGACTATCGACAAAAGAAAGAATAAAATTAGTAATTATATCTGCTATTTTGTGTGATATTCTATCTATGATTTTATATTTTATCAATGATAGCAATCCGGCATTAGATGGAACAACAACAATGTTATCATTGGTTGGAATGTATTTGACAGTAAAAAGATGTATTGAACAATGGGTTATTTGGGCTATTGTTAATGCTATTTCGATTTTGATGTGGATTAAAATTTTAATGCATGGCGAAAAAGTTTATGCAACTGTTATTATGTGGAGTGTATATTTTATTTTAGCAATTTATTTTTATTTCAAATGGCGAAAAGAGTTGTATAACAAATAATTATTTTAGTTTAATAAAGTTTTCAATAATATTTATCCCATTTGTAGTTAATATTGCTTCTGGGTGAAATTGTACACCGTAAGTTTGCGTATTTTCTACTTCTAATCCCATAATTATATTATCTTTTGTTTTTGCATTTATTTTTAAAGGTAAATTTACACTAGAATTATCAACAATCAATGAATGATACCTTGTTGCTTGAAAACCTTGTTCAAAACTATTATAAATAGGACAATTTTTATCAAAAAAGATATTTGTAGTTTTTCCGTGACAAGGTTCTTTTGCCTGTATTATATTTGCACCAAAATATTTTGCTATACATTGATGACCTAAACAAATACCTAGTATAGGTCTTGTTTTATAGAATTTATCAATAACATCAAGAGTTACACCAGAATTATCAGGATTTCCATATCCTGGTGATAAGATTATGGAATTAAAATTTAGTTTTGAAATCTCATTTAAAGTTAATTCGTCATTTCTTATGACAATAGGTTCTATTCCTAGTATTCTAACATATTCTACAATGTTGTATGTAAAAGAATCATAGTTATCTATTATTAACATAATTCCACCTCTACAATTCCTCTTACTGAATTTATGCAATAAATCTTATCGGCATTGATAACGTCATTTTTATACAAGATTTTTTCTTTTAATTTATCTAATATTGATTGTCGATAAACACCATTTAACAAACCCGATGAAATAGGTGGTGTGTATAATTCTCCATCTTTTTTAATGACAATATTTGAACGTCCACCTTCTGTTAGTTCGCCTTTCTCATTGAAATATACTTCATCATATAGTTCACCATTTTTTATCTTATTCATTGTATCTTGATACCAAGGTCTATAATCTGTTTTGTGGTATAAAAATAAATTTGAACTGTTTATAATTTTATCTGAGAATTTAATTTTTGTAGTTTTATTTTCTTTTAATTTTTTATATTCAATATCATATTGTCCATTTTGTTGTAAAACGATTCGCATTATTCCATCTTGTGCAGGTTTTAAATCATAAAGTGATTCATTAAATTCGTAATTAAAGAAATTTGCACTATTTTTTAGTCGTTCTAAATGTTCTTTAAAAAATAGTATTTTCCCATTTTGAACTTTCATTGTCTCAATTAGATTGAACTGTGGTAATTTGTATAAAAATTTTCGTTTAGTTTCTGTTTCTATCCATTCATCAATAGCATCAGAATCCCAAACAATTGCTCCACCAGTGTGGCATAAATAATGTTTTTCGTTATTCTTTTTTTGTAAAATTCTGATTGGTACACTAAAAATAATTTCTTCTGGTGATATGAATCCAATAGCACCACAATAAATATCTCTTTTAAATGGTTCTAATTCATCAATTACACGCATTGTAGAAATTTTAGGTGCTCCTGTAATTGAACCACAAGGAAATATACTTTCAAAAATTTTGTATAAAGTTACGTTTTTTTCTAATTCGGCAGTAATTGTTGAAGTCATTTGATGAACGGTTTTATGTGTTTCTATTTCAAATAATTTTTCAACATTAACAGTACCCTTTTTTGCAATTCTGCTTAAATCATTTCTTAATAAATCTACAATCATTACATTTTCTGATTGATTTTTTATGTCATTTTTTAAAAATTCAATATTTTGCTCATCTTCTTCATTCGTTCTCGCTCGTTGAATAGTACCTTTCATAGGCTTTGTAATTATTTTATTATCTTTTATTTTGAAGAATAATTCAGGTGAAAAAGATAATAATGTTTCATATTTATTTTTAATATACGTATTATATGGCGTTCTTTGATTTTGTAAAAGAATTTCAAACAAGTCAAAAGAGTTTAAATCTACATGAATTTCACTAGGATATGTATAATTAACTTCATAAGTTATCCCTTGCCTAATATAATTTTTAATCTTTGAAATATCTTCTATGTAGTGCTTTTTAGATATTTTAGGTATTGTTAAAGGTGCTAAATTATTATCATTTTTGTTTGGAGTATATTGTTTATAATTATTAAAAACTTCAAAATATAAAAGTGGTTCTTTTGAGTTATAATCTTGACCTAAAAATATATTTTTTGCTTCATATCTAATATAACCAAGCAAATAATATTTCTTTTTATATTCTTCAATTTTATTAAAAGCAGATTTTAACGAATTTTTATCAAAAGCTTCAATTATATCAATTGGCTTTCCAAATATTTTTTCATCATATATTTGCATAATTTACTCACAAATAATTCTTGCTAATTCATTAAAATCAAATTTTAAACAACTTAGTTCTTCACAAGATGTTTTACGTCTTTCCCATAAACATGGTTTCAGATTACAATTATCATGTGCTTTTAGAGGTATCACATTTTCATTTCTTGGAACTAATTTTAAATCATCTGTAGGTCCAAAAATTGGATAAGTTTTAACACCTAACGCAACTGCAATATGTAATGGTGCAGAATCTGAACAAACAAACTTTTCAGCAGAAGAAATTAATCTTGCTAAATCAACAAGGTTTTTAGTCATACCATAATAGTTTTCATAATTGTTTGTTTGAGTATATGCTTTTATTTCATTTATACATTCTTCATCATCTGGTCCACCAACTAGAATTACACGTTTTCCGTATGAAACAAGTCTATCAATTAACATAGCCCATTCTTTAGGTGTGATTGTTTTTATACAACCTTTATTTTTGCTCATTAAACTTACTCCAGGGTGGATAAGTATTGAGTTAGGTAATTTCTGTTCAGGTTGTACAGAAATTTGTGGTAACTCTGTATTATATGAAGTTACTGGTCTAACTAAATCATGATACATAGCACCTGCATATTGACTTTTGTTTAGTGGAATTGCTTTTGTTAATAATAACTCACTTAATTTACCAGTATTAAATCCATATCTTTTAGGTATAAATGTCATTGTTTCTATAATAGAAATCATTGGATTTGCACCAGATGAAATTATCATTTGGTAATCACCAAATATTGCTTTAGTTATAAGTCTGAATATTTCGCTATATTTATTTTTACCTTTTATATCAACAGTTATAACATCATCTATAACATCTGTAAGTTGTTGTATAGATTTACTTCTAGGTTCTAATGCTAAAGTAATTTTTGCATTAGGATATTCTTTTCTTAAAGAAATTAGTGCTGGTAAGAATAAAATTTCATCACCCAAACCACCAAAATTCATTGCTAAAATTCTCTTAATCATAACGACATTATAATACAAATGAAAAATATGATTTAATTTTTTACATAATGATACATAATATTGAACAGATGCAATCTTTGAGATATTCTGTTGATGTATTAGTTTATATGGATATATGATTATGGATTACAAAGAAAAGACAATTATCGATTTAAGCGAGGCAACTAATATTTCAGATTTAGTTTTAAAAATAAATTCAGAACTTGAATCAGATAATACAAGAGATAAAAATGTTTATTTAAACTTGGGTAAAGTTGATTTAAAACAATCTCAGCTTTTAAGTATTAAAGCATTGATTGAAACAATGGATTCAAAATTAGCAGGTGTTCAAACATCTTCTGATATGACAGAAGCATCTGCAGTTGGTTTGGGATTACCTGTTGGAGATTTTTCACCAAAAACTACTCCAACATTTAGTGAAACATTTAAAAATACTTCTTCACAAGAAGAAAAAATTGAAGAAAATAATTCAAATGAGATAAGTTCATTTGCCCAATTGAAGAAAATGAATTCTATTGGTGATTTTGTTACTGATGCTCAAACTCTTCAAGAAGTTAATGATGAAAATTTGGAAGAAGAAACAAAAGAATTTTTAGATGAAGTAGATTCTGAAGAAGATGAATATACTGAAAAAACTTCAAATATAGAAGTTGAATCTAAAAATAACGTAGATGATTCTGATTTGTTTAAAACAACAACTGAAGAAGAAAATATTTATGCAAAATTAGAAAAAGAACAAGGTTCAAAACCTTCAGAAGACGTTCAATCAGCACTAGATGCAGCATTTGGAGGTTTGCCACAACCTAAGCAAGAAGATGATGATTATGAAATTTTTGCAAAACCTCAACAAATGCAAGAAACATTTGAAGAACACGAAGTATCTGAAACTGTTGAAAAAACTGATGAAGGTAAGTATGTATTACTTGACACAGAAGGTATTACTCCAGAGGGTATTGAACTAATTAAATCAAACACTTCTGATTTACCTACATTATATTTGACTCAAACATTACGTTCAGGTCAAACAGTTTCTTATGAAGGCAATATTTTCATAGTTGGTGATGCTCACCCAGGAAGTGAAGTTATCGCAACAGGTGATATTACAGTTTGGGGTATTTTAGGTGGTATTGTTCATGCTGGTTCAAAAGGCAATACAGATGCTAAAGTTAGAGCATTAAAACTAAACCCTATTCAATTAAGAATAGCAAATTTATATTCTAGAAGAAATGATACAGTAAATGTACCTTATGTACAAAAATCAAATGAATTTACACCAGAAGAAGCTAGAATAGATAAAAATCAAATCGTTATATATAAGACATTAAGGAGAGAAGATTAATGACAGGCCGAGTAATAGTAATAACTTCAGGTAAAGGTGGAGTTGGGAAAACTACAACTAGTGCAAATATCGGAACAGCACTTGCGAAGTTAGGAAATAAAGTTGTTTTATTAGACACTGATATAGGATTAAGAAACCTTGATTTACTATTAGGTCTAGAAAATCGTATTGTATATACAATTGTTGATGTTGTTGAAGAACGTTGTAAACTTAAACAAGCATTAGTTAGAGATAAAAAGAATCCTAACTTGTCATTATTAGCAGCAGCACAAACAAGAGATAAAACATCTGTTTCATCAGAACAATTAAAAGAAATTTGTGATGAACTTAAGAAAACAAATGATTTTATTTTAGTAGATTGTCCAGCAGGTATTGAACAAGGTTTCCAGAATGCTGTTGCTGGTGCGACTGAAGCAATTGTCGTTACAACTCCGGAAATGTCTGCCGTTAGAGATGCTGACAGAATTATTGGATTATTAGAAGCAAAAGAAGAAATTGAAAGTTATAAACTTCTTTTAAACAGAGTTCGTCCACAATTAATTGAACAAAATGATATGATGAGTGTTGATGATGTTGTTGAAATTTTATCATGTGACTTGTTAGGTGTTATCCCAGAAGATACTCACATCATTACTTCTACAAACAAAGGTGAACCTATTGTTAATGATGAAGAAGCATTGGCTGGTAAAGCATATAGAAATGTAGCAAGAAGAATTATGGGAGAAGAAATTCCTTTACTTGACTTAACTGAGCCAAAAGGTTTTATCGATAAGATTAAAAACTTCTTTAAGAAAGGCAAGGTATAATAATGAAAGATATTTTTGCCAATCTTTATAATAAAGTTGTTAGTTTCTTTCATCAAACTGATAACGAAACAACTAACGCAAAAGATGTTGCTTGTAATCGTTTGAAATTAGTTCTTATGCAAGATAGAACTAATCTTACTCCAGCAATTATGGATAGAATGAGAAAAGAACTTATTGAGTTGCTTTCAAAATATGTTGAACTTGATAAGGAACTTTTGGATTTAAACTTTGAACATGAAGATAATCAAATGGCTTTAATGCTTTCTATCCCTGTTATCAGAGCAAAGAATGAAGAAGAAATTCAAGAAATGATTGATAAAGAGGAAGAAGAAAAGAAACTTCTTGAAGAAGCAGAGTCTGAAGAAGAAGATGATGATAATGATGAAACTTCTGAAGAGAATGATGAAGACGATGATACTGACGAAGATGAAGACGATGAAACAGAAGAAGAAAAAATCGAAGATGAAATCGATGAAGAAGTAGAAGAAGTCGTAGAAGAATGTATCGAAGAAGAAATTGAGGAAGAAAAAGAAAAAAAATCTTCTAAAAAATCAAAAAAATAATATAAATAAAATTTTATAGTAAAAAGATGAGTTTCATAAGTTGAGGCTCATCTTTTTTATTAAAAATACTTAAAATAGCAATTTATCCTCTTTAAATTAACGATGTTTTGTGAGAAGATTAGTTTGTAAATAATGAAAGGATTAAAAAATGGAAGAAGTAAGAGTAAGAATTGCTCCATCACCAAGTGGAAACTTACACGTAGGAACTGCAAGAACAGCGTTATTTAACTATTTATTTGCAAAGAAAAACAATGGTAAATTTATATTAAGAATAGAAGATACTGATGCTGATAGAACTTCTCAAGAATATATTGATAATATTTTTGATAGTTTAAAAGCATTAGGTTTGAATTGGGACGAAGGTCCAGATGTTGGTGGTCCTTATGGTCCTTATACACAATCTAAAAGATTTGATATTTATCCTAAATATATTCAACAACTTTTAGATGCTGGTTATGCCTATGAATGTTTCTGCACTCCAGAAGAACTTGAAGCAGAAAAAGAAGAAGCAACTAAGAATAAAAAACCTTATGTATATTCAAAAAAATGTGTTAATTTAACAGAAGAAGAAAAAGCAAAACTTAGAGCAGAAGGTAGAAAACCTGCAATAAGATTTAATATTGAAAAAGCACAAAAAGCATTTCACAATTCATCAATTCTTGAATTTGAAGACATCGTTAAAGGAAAATTACACATGGATACAAATCTTTTAGGTGATTTTGTTATCCAAAAATCAAACGGTGCACCAACATACAACTATGCAGTTGTAATTGATGATATGTTAATGAAAATTTCTCACGTTATCAGAGGTGAAGATCATATTTCTAATACTTATAAACAAATTTTAATTTATGAAGCATTAGGAGCAGAAGTACCTAAATTCGGTCACTTAGGAATGATTTTAGCACCAGATAGAAGTAAATTATCTAAACGTCACGGTGCTACTGCTGTAAGTGATTTCGTTAAAGAAGGTTATTTAACAGATGCACTTATCAACTTTGTAGCATTACTTGGTTGGTCACCATCTGACGGTGAAGAAATTAAAACTGTTGATGAAATTGCAAATGATTTCAGAATACATGAAATTTCTTCTTCAAACTCAATCTTTGAATATGACAAATTAAAATGGATGAATAGTCATTATATTAAACAATTGCCAATGGCTGAATTAAAAGAAAAATTGATGCCATATTTAGAAAAATATGATTTATCAGAATTGACAGATGCTGAGTTTGATAAAATGATTGAAATAACAAGAGAACCATTGGTATTATTATCAGATATTACTGATGCAGTTGCTTATTTCTTTGGAGATGATGTTGAATTCCAAGATAAGGCAAAAGAAACATTAGAAACAGAAACTTCTCAAAATGTATTGAAAGATTTTGTATCTTTGGCTAAAGATTGGGAATGGACTGATGAAAATCTTCATCATAAATTAGAACAATTTAGAGCAGATTGGAAAGAAAAAGGTGTTAAACCAAAAGTTACTATGTGGGCTATCAGAGCCGCTGTAACAGGTAGAACATTCGGTGCTGACATGGTTGGTATTCTTGATGTAATTGGTAAAGAAAAAACATTAGCCAGAGCAAATAAAGCAATTAAATAATCTAATGTATGGTAAATAAAAAGGGCTGTAATTTAATAATTACGGCTCTTTTTATTTTTTTGAAAATTTATAAAAAAAATACTTGCAAAAAAATATTTGCCATGTATAATTAAAAGTGTTGCGGGGGTAATTCAGTGGTAGAATGCCTCCTTGCCAAGGAGGATGTCGCGAGTTCGAGCCTCGTCTCCCGCTCCATTTAAAATAGCACCGCATAGGTGCTTTTTTTATTGCAAAAAACTATTGCAAAGGAATATTTAATGTCAGATTTTAATCATTATACAGTTATGAAAAATGAAGCAGTTGATGCCCTAAACTGCCGAGATGGTCTTATATATGTTGATTGTACATTAGGTGGTGGTGGGCATAGTGAACTTATTTTGCAACGAATATCTCCTAATGGAAGATTATTTTCTTTCGATATAGACGATGATGCGATTGAGTATGCTTCTGAACGTTTGAAGAATTACAAAAATCTGACAATAGTAAAAGATTCTTATGTAAATATTAAATCTGTTATGAAATCTTATGGTATTGAAAAAATAACAGGTGGTGTGTTACTTGATTTGGGTGCATCATATCATCAATTAACAAAGCAAGAGAGAGGGTTTTCGTTTTCAAAAGAAGCACCATTAGATATGCGATTTAATATGGAGAGTGATTTTTCTGCTTATGACGTAATCAATGGTTATAAAGAAGATGAACTTGTTAGAATTTTTAGTGAATATGGTGAGGAAAGATTTTCTAAACGTATAGCAAAGGCAATTGTAAACAAACGTTTACAATCACCAATCAAGACTACTACTGAATTAGCCGATTTAATCGTTAAATCAACACCAAGAATAAAAACCTCTATTCACCCAGCAACAAGGGTATTTCAGGCTATTAGAATTGAAGTTAATAATGAATTAAAAAATGTTAAAAAAGTTTTATCTGATGTATTGGATTTATTAGACAATGGTGCTATAATATCTGTAATTAGTTTTCATTCTCTTGAAGATAGGATTGTGAAAAGATTATTCAAGTTTGAAGCACAGAAGTGTAGATGCAATGAGATGATATGTAAGTGTCAACCTCCACGAATTGAACTTGTTAATCGTAAACCGATAATAGCCTCAGATGAGGAAATTAAAATTAATCCTCCGTCAAGGAGTGCAAAATTAAGAGTTGTTAAATGTATAAAACAAACGAAATAGCGGGTTAATAATTTGAAAAATAATCGTATTGCAAATAGACAAAACAGTAGACCACTTCCTGAATACAATGTACGTTATGCTTCAGAAACAGTGCATCGTCCCCAACCTAATCAAATTATTAATGGTTATTTCCCGAAAGCGAGTTCAGTTAAAGCAATGGCTATAAAAAAAGTAAATAATACATTATGTGGTTTATTGCTATGTGCAATCTTCATTTCTGCTGTCAGTTATTATTTTGTTGTATCTAGTGAAATCAAATTAAATGAATACAGTCGTGCTACATTACTTTTAAATGTCGAAAATGCTGAATTGCAAAATAAATTAGATAGATTAAAATCATTTAATAATGTTGATTTAACAATGCAAAAAAGTAATTTACTTCAAAAACCAGAAAAAGTAATTGAAGCAACTGAAGTTAATACCACAACTACACAAAGTCCAAAAAATAATATTCAAGCCGTTAAACCAAAAGCTTGGACAATTGGATACTAACTGTTAGATTTAATTAGCAAATTTTAATTTTACGTGTTTTGAAATTAGTATGATGAATGTTATTAATACCCCTAAGTTATCTACTCAAAACTTACGTAGTGGTGAAAAGGTTTTAAAGCAATTTAAACAAGAATTTCCGTATCTTCGTTCAAATACAAAGATAAATTTAGAGTTATTTAATCATAAAGATAATGAAAATATAACGTCTTTGACTCCTAAATTAAAAGGACGTGCATCAATGACTGGGTTTAAGATTTATATTATACGACAACAGTATGCAAGTGCAAAAGATAAGATAGGGTTTTTAACTTCTGCTGTTAAGAAAGAGAAAAGTGCAAACTGTGCGGAGTGTGCAATTTTGATGCATGATAAATTAGCACAGAACGGTATTAAATCACAGAATGTAAGATTAAATATTCAAAATAATGTAGATAAATCAAATAGAAATCATGCATTTACCGTATTTGGATTAGATAAAAATGCTAATATATCAAAGCCTCACACTTGGGGCAAAAATGCAATTATTGTTGATGGTTGGGCAAATATTGCAAAAAAAGCACAAGAAGGTGTTGAATATTTAAAACAATTATTCCAATTAAACACAAAGGAAGAAACTTGTGTATTTGAACCTTTTCGAAATATCTAATGACCATAATATATAATATAATTGTAAAATATATTATAATTTATATTAAAGTATGAATAGACTGTTTAATGGATAAAACCTAATAGAATTTGTGCTAGAATACACGATGAGATATAGTATAAAAGGACGATTTATATGAATATTATTGAAGTCAAAAACAATTTAGTAAAATTATGCTACGAAGATGAACTTGTTTTATCAGGTTTTATTAGAATAGATGATACAAACAAATCATACATTGCACAAATTCTACACCTAGAAGCAACACGTATAGGTAAAGTTGCAATAGCAAAAATAATATTCAATTATAATAATGGAATATCAGCATACGACGGTTCTATCCCATCACTTCGTGCAGAACTTCAACCTGTTGATACATCAATTTTATTAGAAACGTTAGACAAAACTAACCCTCTTAATCTTGGTAAATTAGCAGAACAAAAACACAATATTATAGTAAATCTTGACGTATTAAAAGACAACCCAATAATCTGTGCAGAAAAGTTCTTCACAACAAAAGTCCTTTTAAACAATTTTGCTCTACAACTTCAAGCAAGAAAACAAAAAATCGTTGTTTTTGATACATCTGGAATCTTTAAAACAAACAAATTAACAATTACAAAAGATTTCAAATTACCATTAAACAGTTCAACAATTAACTATATCTATGAAAAAGGCTTTGTTGATGCAACTGCAGAAAGCAAAGCAATGATTCAAGCAATTTTTGAAGAACTTAGTGAATACTCAAAAACAGTAGAATTTATTCCGTTTGATACATTCAAAGCCGTTGTTGATTCTGAATTTATGCGAACCAAACTAATCCAATTAGTAATCTTAAAAAATAAAATCAAACAAATTCGTGATTGGAATGTATTCGCACAAAACGAAGCTGAATTTAACGTTTTAAAAGAAAAATTAAAAAAAGATGAAACAATCGTTATCGACATATCTTGCCTAAAAGAAAGTCTACAAAAAGAATGCATCAAATACGTATATTCTGTATTAAAAGAAATTGATGCTGAATTTTATGCATTCACTCCATTGTCTAATGATAACTCAGATAAATTCTTACTAAAACAAATTATTGATACAGAAAATGTACACACAACAACAATTTGTGGATATGACTACAAACTTGTTAATGAACTTAAAAAACGTTCTAAAAACATGTTAATGTTCACACCACTAAAACAACAACGTGACTTTGGTGGTTATAACATCTTCTTGCAAAAACTTGCAGAAGATGAATTCATTGCTTACGGCAAAATGACAAAATTTGTACCCCTAATTGGTAAACTTCACCAACTAAGTACAAGCGAAATCTACATACCAAAAGTAAAAGAAACTATTCAACAAATACAACAACCTACTATTGAACCAAAACCAATAGTAGAACCAGTGATTACAAATGAAACCCCAATAGTTGAACCTCAAATAGAAACACCTGTTCAATCAATTGAACAACCTAGTGAACCTATTACAACAGAAGACGTTCAACCAATACCTGTTGAACCAGTTCAAATAGAAGAACCACAACCTGAACCTGTTCAAGAAATTCAACCTCAACCACAAGAAGAAACTGAAAAAGAACAAGTTGCAGAACCAGTTCAACAACCTACTTTGGCATTTGTTGATGATGAGGAAGAAAACGAAGAAGAAATTATACAAGAAACTCAGGTAACTCAACCAGAACAACCTGTACAAGAAGAACCTATCGTTGAAGAAGTTCAACCTACACCAGTAGAAGAAATCCAAACACCTACTGCAGAAATTGTTGAAACACCTGAAATAGTAGATGAAATTCCTGCAAATGAACCGATAGAAGAAATTACAGAAGTTCCTGTTGAGCAACCAATTCAACCACAAGTTGAACCTCAACCTGTTGCTAATGAAGTAGAAGCAGCATTGAACGAAGTACCTGACATTGAAAATGACGAAGAATTGTCAGATGATGATTTAGATATGATTGAAGAATTGTCTAAACCTGATGAAGAAATTCAAGCAATAAATCCTGTTGAGCCACAAATTGAACCTCAACAAAACGTTCAACCTGAGCCACAACCTCAGCCGCAAGTTCAGCCACAACCTCAACCACAAGCTGAACATCCTGTTGATGAAGAAATTCAAAATGCACAAATGCCAAATGTTACAACTCCTGAACCACTTCAAACACGTGCAAATACAACACCTGTAGTACCTGATTATCCATCAAATATACCTGATGAAGACAAGGTTAAAAGTGATGTTATCCAACAAGGTGACAGAGTAATGCACCAAGAGTTTGGCGAAGGTGTAGTTGAAAAAATGATTAACTACGGTGACAAATTGTTATGTTCAGTAAACTTTGCAAGTGTTGGCAGAAGATTGCTAAACCCTGAAATTTCAGAAATGAAAAAGATATAATCGATAAAGTAATAGATACTTAGGCTAAAGCCTCAGTATGACGGAGTTTTTGTCATTCTGAGCGAAGCGAAGAATCTATTATTTAAAAATTATAATCCAGAATAGAGTCATTCCGAACTTGCGGATTTTGTGTAGAGTGAGGACGCAGTCCGAAACTCGAAGTAGCACGG
>OQVT01001330.1_pt1 | contig 15498 bp, 22 predicted proteins | sample 1691561 | NCBI WGS metagenome assembly OQVT01 (sample SAMN03418260, study PRJEB22391) | human gut metagenome | biome: human-gut; feature: organic feature; material: feces | host: Homo sapiens | place: Tanzania | collected 2013-01 | reverse complement strand
GTAGACGCTGGTGCTCTCCATTGACACCTCAATAACATGGTGATGAAGCATCAGGAATTGAGAACAATCAATATCCATCATCTTTTTCTGCAAAAGAATATCGTACTTTGTCAAATTCAGCTGGTGACAATAAGAGGTGCTGCATGACAGGAACCAAATAATCCTTATCTTGATTTAATACAAATATTCCTCGTTCTCGTAATATCTTAGCTAAATCAGATTGTGATATATAACGTTGGTTGATAAAGCCTTTAAGACTATCTCCATATGGAATGATTTTATCTATATCTTTATGAGTTGTGTTCATAGTTATAGTATGTCTATTGGATTGGTGAAATTTATAACCTTGACAGTTTTAGTGTAATTGGTATCTTGAAAACTTAACTTTGAAGAATTTACAATTTCTTCGTGTAACAATTTGTTGTAATCAGGAAATCCTATAACTACTTGACCTGCTAAATTGACAGAAAGATCTTTTGCATCCTTATGGTTATTTATTAAATAAGATGTCTCCGCAGTTATACCAACCCATATCAAACCAAATGCAACTTGAGCAACAGCATATTTTGCTATAGAAACAGGAAGGTTTTTTCCTTCTTTCTTCAATAGTCTTGTTCTGTTCTTCCAGCATATTTTTTATCTCTGCTGCGTCTTCCGTTTTGAAACTACACGAATCAACAGAAAGAATACCTTTTGTCCCTATCCAACAATATTTCATATTTTTCTTTTCATATTTACATCTCATAATTGGGCGTATGGCATTCCCATTAGATATGTTTCCCATGTAAAGAACATGTTGCTCTGAAGAAACAACGGATCTATTATCCTTCCAGTGATCTTCATCCAAAACACGAGATTGGCATTCTGGAATCGTACTTATCAAAGCATTCAATTGCTGAGCAATGTCTGAAGACTTTTTATCATGAACAATAATTAAATTGACCATATAGTTCTCCTTGTGATATCAAACAGCTCCTATCTCAACATACACTTCAAGACCTTCAATATTCTTGTTTGGTCCCAAACCTTTAATCAAACTTTTAATGATTCTTTCAGCAGCTTTTTCTGCAGTTTCGTAATAATGTGGATTTGTATAGATTTTGTTGTATATCTTTATGTAAGCTTCAGTTGCTTCTTGTGGAATTGTTACTTCTTCATTCATAATATTAAATATTTTTGAAGTACATCAATATACCCTTTGATATAATCATTTTCAGGGAGTTTTGTAAGCTCCTCTATCATATCATGGGCACAAATAGCACAAATTTCTGTTTCATCAAAGCCAAGCTCTTCTAATTTCTCATCTGTCGTATACCATGTAAGATAATCTGCATAGGTATCTGCCCACACTTTGAAATTTTTCATGCCTTCTTCACCCTTACCAAATCTCTTTTCATACAGTGTAGGCATTGACTTAACCCATTTAGGAATATCAATCTTACTATCATTAGGGATAATAATACTGCCTGTAATCAATTGGAGTACAAGAGATTTCAAAGTAGCTCTATCAAATGTCACCTGACCATAGGGCAGACTATAGTTATCATCAAATGGCAAGTCATCTGTATTATCAAAGAGAGTTGGCTGAACCACCTTAGGCTTATTAGCTTCCTTCTTGACAAGATTTGCTGGACCTGCCTTTGTATCATGGGAATTAGCAATAATAGGCTTATAACCACCCTGATATACAGGTGTCTGTACTTTCTTGGCTTTCTCTGCCTTAGCTTGCTTAATTCCCTCAAGTCTTGCTGCCATGTCTGGAAAGGAATAATTCTCACCTTCTTTCTCTATTTTAAGGTAGAACCATTCAATTTCATCTGCATCACTTACATATTCCTTAGTATCCTGCTTTTCACCATCACCAAAGAACTCATAAGATACAGACTCCATGACCTGCTTTGACTTGATTCTCCTTGTGATTGCAGCAGTATAAGTACCTGCATTATTCACAATAAGAGATACAAAATTGTTCCTATCCCTGCCTTCTTCCTTTAGAGTAGCAGTATCTGTTCCACTAAAGAAAGTGCTCATATTGTTATGGGAATGTATAAGGCCCATCTGACAATCAAGCAGTTCAGGATTTTCACACATATAGGATATTACATCAGGATTCATATCAAACTCTGTATAGGCTTGAGTACCAATATCCATAATGTAAATATCCACACATCTTATTACAAGGTCGTCATTTTCAAATGAGCCTTCATGTGTAAAGAATAATGTGCCTGACCATTCAGTACTCCACACTTTTTGGCAGACAAATCTTATCTTTCTCTCCACTTCTGCTGGGATAATCAGCTTATAATTATAGGTACCTGACTTCTGTACCAAGCTGATTACTTTCGTGGGTTGCTTTATTTCTTCCATATCTATAATTTAACACTTTAAGTATTGTTGCTAATATGTATAGTGCAGTATGAGTATTAAGAATTATACTCTTATTCTCATTCCTCACCTCAGCAATATCTGTAATATTAACAGTAATCTCTTTTCCCTTGAACATGCAAACTTTTTTGCCTATATATTGAATATAATCATCCACATTGTTCAAGCCCCTATCATAGTAAATCTTCCCATTATCTATGACACATTCTTTTAAGACATCTCTCCTCTTCAATTCTGCAAACTCAGTAGTTAGCTCCTTCTTATTGAACTGGTCATTATACCACTTAATAAATTCATTGCTAATAAGTACAATAAACTCAATGAGTGACATACCAATAGAATAAGAGCCATTTATATAATTGAATTTAAGTTTCTTTGAATTGATAAAGCTTCTTACAAATTTCCTCAACTTATCAGAACTAAGGGCACTTCCATAGTTATAGTGGTTTGATGACAGATATGTAACAAACCTATCTACACCCATCTCCATGTTATCAGTACCTAGCTTTTCCAAATAATTATAAGGTCTGCCAGCAATGGATTCTACAGTTACATACTTACTTAGCTCAAGACAAAACATATTCCACATATCCCCATCATAGTCCCTATTGAGGGCACTAATAGTACCATTGATGGGACCACTGCCTGTGCAAGGACTCTGAAAATTGGTAAAGTCATCTTTAGGAATCCTACTGATATGACTGTGCATATATCCACTGCTAAAGTGAAGCATAGTATATTCTGACCTGTTAAGTCTAAATCCACCATTCAATGTATTCAATGTGCCATCATACATTACTTTCACCTTAGCCCACAGATGGTTAATATCCACAAATCTGTCATGCTCATTAGTTACTCTTACATGAGGAAAATGTACAAGAATGAATATGTCATTGAACTTAGCATTACCAATTCTTTCCTTTACTATAGTATTTGCAAACGCACTTACAACCTTTTCTACTTGGTCTGTAGGTAAATCAGTAATAGCCTGTGCTTCATACATGCTCCAGTCATTCCTGTTCATGCTTACAATATGCCTATCGGGAATATAAGTAGATAAAGACTCTATATTCATCCAAGATTTGAACTTATCCAAACTCCAATATCCTTGCATATCAATTCTATCTTCCCCAAAGAAATCATTGAATATGCCCAATACTCGGAGTGGCTTGTCCATCAAGGAGTTATATAGTTCTTCTATCTTTTCCTCAATTAATTTAATTGTTTCTTCACTCATATTACTGTAAAAAAAGTAGGTAAGGGGGCATTTCTAACCTCCTTACCTACTTACTTGTTTTTTTTTAATTGACTCCCATTCCTGTGAACATATCATCAATCTCATCATCAGAGTAAGGAGAAGCTGACTTAGGCTTATACTCCTCAGAAGGTGCAGCACTTACTGCAACTTCACTTCCAAGGATGCCAAGCACTTCCTCTTTCTCATACTCCTCAATTGTGCCATTGTTCTCAAGAATTTCCACCAACTTATTGATAGCAGTTCTTGCTACAATATCAACACACTCACCACCTTTACTTGCAGGTGCTACAGAGGCACTTACTTTAGGAGTGTTTACAGGTGCTTCTACCTTTTCCTCCTTTTTAGTCTCAGCCTTAGTCTCAGCTTTAGGGGCAGGCTTTAAAGCATCATTGTTCTGTACCAATGCAATAAGGTCAGCAGTCTTACACATAGTGAAGTTCTTACCAAACTTCTTTACACAAGCATCCTGCAAACCCATAGACTTGATAGCATTATATGCCTCAGTTCTGCTCATTGCTCCTGACCTAATCTTCTTATTGGTGTTAGTAAGCATGAAAACCAACTCATTGGTGATAGTTCCCTTGTAAGGAACATCATGAGGAAGAACTGAAGCATCATTCTTCAATTCAACCTTTGATGTACCCTCAAAGAAGGTCATACCATCATAGTCAATACCATTGGCTCTCAAGTCACTCTTCAACTCAGCAAGAGTCGTGGCTGCTGACATAATAACACTCTTCTTCTGATTCTTAGTCTGTACGACTGTAATTTTTCTCGCTTCCATGTTTTCACTTTTTTTTTTATAAATTGAACTTATTGAAACTTTAATCTATACAAAAGGGCAAATCATTCCAATCATTGTCCTCTTGTCTTGAAGGGTTAAATAAAGGCTTGATTATTCTAAGGAACTCATCTTTGCCCTTAGCCTTATACAAGTCTGAAATATCCTTCCCTTCATTAAAGGATGGTAATACTACATTAGTAAAACCTGTTTCCTCAGCTAATTTCTGGGCATCTTTCAATCCTGGCTCATCATTATCCAAGCAAATGAAGACTTGTTTATATCTTCTTTTCAGTTCACTAATTGCAGTATCACTCATTCTATATCCCTCGCCTTGAATGGCAAGAGATGGAATACCTGTATTAGCCCATAGACATAGTGCATCCTTCAGTGATGAACATATACATACTCTGTCTCCATACGAAGGAACTTTAGTCCACAGGCTTATTACAGAATTGTCATGCTTGTTACTCCACTTATAACCAGCTTTATTGAAAGGCTGATATATCTTTAGAGTAACTTTACCTTCCTTGTGTTCTACATAAGCATAGGCATACTTATCAGCCCCAAACACATATCTATGACCATCTTTTATGATAATCTTATGAGATATAGGGTAAACCTCTGCATACTTGAGCCATTCCAAAGTTATACCATAGGATGACCAATATTCAATGTCATAACTTCTCCAATCTCTGACTTTGCACTGCAAGTCTGTATCTTTATTGTAACTGTTTGTATTTCTTACAGCACAGGGAGTGTATGAATGAATATTGGCACCACCACAGAACTTTGAAATGTCTTCATTAACCCTTGTTAGAGTACTGATATAGTCAGTACCCCACATATGACCAAGAAGGTCAAATAAGCCTCCTCTATCCCTCGTGGATAAGTCTGTATAAAATATTCTTCTACCATCAGTAGAATAAAGACCAAAAGAGGGTCTTCTATCCTGTCTAAGGGGACTGTTAATTATGCACGGAACCTCTGTGACTCCTAAGTAATATGACAGAATGTCTGCTTCTGTCACTTTACTTAGAATATCATCAAGGCTCACAGAAGATTTACCTTTGCTGAATGCCATTTGTTTTTTTTCTAATTATTTCTTACCAAAATCCCAAGGTGTACTACCAGCATCATTGCCAGGAGGGAAAGGCATATCACCTGCTGCACCAGAGTTACTGAGGTCTGTAGACTCTACATCATACTCCTTCAAATCATCTACAATAAACTCAGTAGTAGGATATACACCAGCAGCCTTCTTTTCCTGCAAGTTTTCATCCAACTTACTGTAATCAGTGGTATTGTTCCTTAAGAACATCTGATTATAAACAGCCTGATACTGCTTGTTATCATCAGTGGTTCTTACACCAAACAATACCTTAACCTTGTTATTAGGCTGCAATGCAATAACATCTCTCAGCTCCTTGAAATTACCCTTGAAGTACTCAGCAATACTCTCAAGTCTTGCTTCACAATCCTCAGGGTTGTCTACCATAACCCAAGTATTATTGACATACTTCATTACATTAGGAATGCCAAGATATGCCTTGATGAATTTGGTAAGTTCCTCCTCACCCTGATAAGCAGGTCTATAATCCTTGTCAATGTTGGCAGGACCATTCTTATATATAGGAATCTCATGTGCTCTAGCCTGCTCTATAGTAACCCAAGCAGTTCTACCATACTTGTCAATTACCTGTACCTTAGTTTGGCCTTTATTATATCTGTATTCATTCCTGATGAAGAAAGCTACCTTAGTAGTAAACTCAATACCACCACAGTTCTCAGCATCAGTCTTAACAATGAAGTCAAGTCTGACAGTCTGTACCTTGTGCTTGTCCTCACCTACCTCAACCTCACTCAAATATTCAGGGTCATTTTCAAGCTGGGTATTATAAAGTTTCTCTAACTCTGCCTTGTTAGGATTTATAGCCAAAACAAATACAGGAGCTACACCTATATATCTCTTTACTGCATTGCCTTCCTTGCTCTCTGTTCCTTTACTAAATGCCATGAAAGCATATCCAACTTTTTTATTATTCTCACTCATATTCTTATTTTTTTTTAGTTTCTAATTAATTACTCTCCAAGAGACAGTCTGCTATCAGCCTCTGCATCATTAAAGGAGTTAGTAGGGTCAAAAGGAGCCTTTTCACCAGCCTTTACTTCTGTCTCAGGTGCCTTCTCAGTGTCATCTACCATCTCAAAGTCAATATTTTCAACCTCAGGCTCTTCTACATGGATTTCATATACATTAGCCTCCTCATTGAATACTACTGTACCAGCCTTAGGCTCATACTTAGTAACCTTTACAGGCTTACCATCCTTATCAACCTTACCAGTATCTTCTACCTTCTTGACAACCAAGTCTTCACTTGTGAAGCCACCTGTCAAAGCCTTGACACCCATCTCATGTCCCTCAATCTCCTCAGTCAGAGCATTATACTCTGCATTGAGTTCATCAATCTTGGCAGCAATCTTGTTCTTCTTTACTACCAAGGGATTAACATTCTGTGCAATTCTTTTTACACCTGCAAACTGTCTTACTGTTAATGTCTTCATAATTGTTTCTTTTAATATATTAAAATAACTTTGTTATTATTACTTAATCTAAATACATTGTACTTGGTAATATAATAATCAATTGCAGTTAAATAGAAATTAAGAGTTATTTGTATTGGTAATTGGGATAGTGTTTTAATAAACAAATCAATCTTACTTTTCTCTTTACCTTTTTCCAATAAGAACTCTTCTAACATCTGTAACTGACTATTCATATTAAATGGTGTAATACCATATATTTGATTACCAAGTTCTATTGTCTTCTCTCTATCCATAAATCTCTCTCAATTTATCTACTACTATAGATAAATCATTAGGAATCTCATCAGGAAGGTCATCCAATGCACCAAGGCTGTCTTTAGCAGGATATTCTCCATCAAACTCCTTTACAAAGTGCTTGATAGGTCTCTTGTTTTCTGCATCATATCCTACCTTGCCAAAGAGGATAATATCAAATTTCCCTTCTGGTGTGATGTAATCATCCACCATCTTTCCAGTAGTCTTAAACTTATAGGAAATAGAGTCTCCATTCTTATCCTTATACTCCTCATAGTGGGCACAGCAGATAATGTTCTTATTCTCAGGAAGACCCTTAAAGGCATCAAAGATAAGACCCATTCCATAGCCAATCTGCTTAGGAGTATCCCATCCACCCTTCATGGCATTAGCCATATAGAAATCCTGTGCAAGATAATTGAAATCATCAATCACAATATTCTTGAAAGGAGACTTCTTCAGCATATCTATGAGTTCTGCTATCACTGCAAACCTATCAAGACCTGTAAGACTATCTACCTGTACCCTGTTACCTGTACCAAGGGCATTTGTATTTGTAAGTTTCTGTGTAGGCTTACCTACATTCTCTATCCCAATGCTACCCTCAATTAGTTTGAAGTTAGGGTTAGGAACACCCCTACCAATACACTGGATAACATAAGTTTCCTTTGGGTCAAGCCCCTTAATACCTAACTTCTCCCTACCACAGTAGGAAGTAGTCTTTCCAAAACCACTTTTTGCAAGAACTAAAATCTTTGCCATTGTTTTTGTTTTATATGTTACTTTTACTTGAAAAGGGCTGCAAATTTACTAAATAGTTTAGTTATCCACAACCCTTTATCTATTTTACTTATTCCATAGCTAAAAAATGACTTAGCTATCTTTGCTCTCATGTCTTGGAGAGATTTATATACGTTCTGTATCTTAGGGTCATCAGCTTTTGGTAGTTCACTGAAATAGTTGGCAGCTCCATCAAAGTATAAAGCTATTATACCTCCTGGACTTCCACCTCTATTGATAAGCACCTCCAAGAATCTACAATTATCCCTTAACTTTGAGATGTCATAACCAAAGTATTCTTTGAGTTCATACTTGAAAGGGCTAAATATACCCAAAGCTACATTACAATCTCTCATAGTATACTTTGAATCAGCAGCTCCTGCAACTGTAGGTCTTACTCTATTAAGTTTTATGTTCTCAATACCTTCATTCTCAAAGGCTTGCTGTTGTACAATTACAGGACTAAAGTTATATCTGTTTCTAAGTATAACACAATACTCACTTAATTTGTCAATACTTTGTTTCAAGGACATTCCTCTCTCAGTATTAGTCAATGATATATGGTCATAGAATATAATTCTATACTCATCTGGGTCATTAGATTCATACCAATCAAAGGCATCCACAGTGGTAACTTCTCCTAATTCTCCTTTTATAGTTTGCTTCTTAGTGTGTACAATACCATTACTTTCTGCATACTTCCTACATTCATTGTATACTCCTGTAGGGTTTGTAGATGCACTAAATATAATATTACTTTCAAAGAATTTAAGAATATCCAAATACTCATCCTTTTTAAGTAAGTCTATTATAGTTTCATCTAACACTTTATTATTCCTGACAGACCTTAGGTCAGTTGGGCTAATTCTTATCTTGTAGCCACTCAATGTGTAGAGCAGATAAGACATGAATCTTGTCATAATATCCTCAGGAGTTTCCTCCAAAGGATAATAAAATATCTTAACCCTCAGCTTGTCAGGATTATTATAGGCATAAAGTAGAGTATTATATATGAATAAATAAGATGCTATTTGAGTCTTAGCTGACTTTGTTGAGCCAGTTACAACATAATACTTACCCTGTTCTACTCCCAAGAAATCCTCACTAAATCTAATAAAGGGGGATGGAATAGAGTTTATACCGCCATTGATGACCTTTTTTCTCCTTTCTTCAAGACCACTTAATACTCTGTTTATAAGACTCTTATCCATACTACCTTAACTCTGTATTCCAATCCCTACTTAGAGTATCTTCTTGCCCGAAGTTCTCAATATAACTAATCAATTCTGAGTCTCCTTCAACCTCACCAGCAGCACCAACTTTCTCTTTGAATATGAAATACTTCAATAACCTCATATATGTATAGTTCCCATTGAAACCCTCCACATACTTACTGGTTGCCTGTATGATTTGCTCATCAGTATAAGTACTTCCATACTTCTTAAAGAATAACTTTAATCTTCGCACAATCAAAGCTACCCCATCTGCCCAATAATAGTTAGTGCCATCTTTCTTACCTTTAGGAAATATCTCCTTTAGCCTTGTAGCCAACTGAATTAACCTGTCATTAGGTTCTTGTTTCTTATCAGAGTCTACAATTACAGAATCTATTACCTCAGTGCCCTTATTAGTAAGTCTCCATCCAATCTGCTGGAACAGGTCATCCCTGTTAGCAGTTATATAGCCTTTCCTGATTAGCTCCTTTTGAGCCACATCAAGGTCAGCATTATTATGGATGGCAAGCATTAAAAGAGCCTCAGCAAGACTAATGTTGTTCTTCTGACACCCTTCTTTACTTAAACATATTGTCATAGCTTAATGTCATTAATACTATCAACACTAATGATAGAATCCTCAGAGTACTCCTCTATCATCTTCTGCACAAGTTCTTCTTCCCTTGTATCCTTGAAATAAGGTATGATAATAATAGGGGATTTATGTCTAAGTATTCTACCAACTCTTTGCTTTACTACAATCTCCGAACTATTCAAGTTGCAGAATATACCTATCCTACAATTAGTCAAGTTCACACCTTCATTGAGTATGTTACAGGCAGTAATATGTTTAATCTTGTTGAGATTAAACATCTCAAGGTTCTTTACTGAAGCCTTATTCTTCGAGGTGATATTATATTTACCTAACCTCTCTGACTGTTCAATACTACTACAGAAAGTCAAAGTCTTGTAATTTCTGAACTTGTCAAGAAGAGATGATACAAGGGCTTCCTTCTGTTCAGCACACCACTTCAGCCTTTTACCTGCTGTTGAAAGCCATAAGTTCTTCATCCTCTCATTTCTTGAGTTAAAGTACTTATTCTTGTACCACTCTATGAGTGAAGAGACACTATCATAATAACCTTTCTGAGTAGTAGTAACCTCCTTGCCAAATCTTTTGGTTCTGTATTTACATATAGAATTATCCAAGGTTAAAGGCAACAGATACACTGTAGGCTCAGGTAATACTTCATCTTTTACAGCCTCCTTGAGACCACATTTAATGACCTCAGCCTTATGATTGTAGATGAAATAATCCCTCATGTCTCTCTTAATAGTGGCAGACAATCCAATGAAAGATTCACTAATATGGATAGTCTCCAATACATCAATTCTTGCTTCTGACAAATGCTGCATCTCATCTGCTACTACTACATCAAAGCATGAGTTCTCATAGTTCTTTAATGACTCATAACACTCAATGGTAATATAGTCAGACTTAATACCTCCCCATTTCTCAATCTCATCCTTCCAAGTCTGCTTATGTACAGTCTTGGCTACAAGGATAAGTATAGTAGGGCACTCATTATCCCTAAATATCCTATCACATATATGATTAATGAGGTCTATTGCCAATTTGGATTTACCAAAGCCTGTGATTAGCTCCAATATCATATACTTAGTCATATCTACCTTAGATAAGGCTAAATCATGTATCTCTTCTCTTGTCATTCTCTGTTATTTACAATACTTTTTAATGTACTTATATATTCTTTATCATTTGCATAGTTTATCTTTTCAAGAAAAGCATAGTAGTTATTCGGAGGTTGATATTTCTTTTGTATCCACTCCTTATAAGCTACAACACTTTCAGCCCAATGCTTGAACTTACAATACCTCTTTTCTTTACTATTATAAAGACCAAAGAGGTTATTATACTTCAAGCATATCTTAGACTTGAAATGTCCTGTTTCAAGAACAGCTTGGGCATAGACAATATCCTTATGCTCTAAACCATAATAAGACAAAGCCTCCTCCAGACCCTCCTTAGGGGTCTGAGAGAAGAACTTTGGCTGCTCATTAATAATGGTATCAGCTACCTCTATGACAGGGACAGTTTCAACCTTTGGCTGTTGAGAAACTATACTCTTGACCTGCAAGAGTAATACAATTACTACACTCCACGGCACCACTGTAGCTGCTACAATGAGTGCTTTCAACCATTTATTTCTCATATCTTTCTTGAAAAGAATTTATCCTTGAATCTCCAATATGTGTACCAAGTACCATAATAGTAACTATCAGGGTCTGAGTAGTGCTTTAACCATATAACCCAAAATACAATGACCTCTGCTATATTAACAAATGGTATAATACTAGTAATCAGCATGATAAGTGCTATCCACAATGGAATACCTATCTTTTTAGCTTTTTCCCAGTCAAAGTCCCACTTATTATTACCTTCTGACATGATTGTAATTGTATAAGTGTGCTTTAGTACATATATCTGGATTATGAAGGACACTAAACCAATTATAGTTAGATTTGCCATTAGATGTTGAGTTTATTGTTAATATCAGAAGACTTAGGAAAGAGTTTCTTTCTTTCAATATCAGCTACTTCAATAGCTTCATTAAGAGTTTTATATCTTCCAAATGAGATACCATTTATTCTTACCCTATACTTCCCATCTTCTAATGTAACATTTCTATGTTTAGTATTAGAATTTAATAGAGTAGAGATATTCTGAGCATTTTCTGTAGGAGTTACCTCCCTGAGATTGCTCTTTCTATTGTTCAAGGTATTATGGTCTATATGGTCAATAACATTGTTAGGATTACTTTTGCTCATAATAACATTGTGAATCCAGTACTGCTTTCTCACCATTGCAACGAACCAAATGTTGGAATGTCATTAAGCATATCACTATCAAAATTTAAGATTTATTGTTCCGACACTGGCCTTTTCGTGACCCTCGCTTTTTGGGACAAGGACTATACTGAAAACATTATCTACAACAAACTATTGAGCGACAAGCTCAGTGCCAATATGGGGTATGTTTATGAGAACCTTGTGGCGCAAATGCTTGTTGCGAGTGGCAACAAACTGTATTACCACACTTGGCAAAAAGATGCCACACACAGTTACGAGATTGATTTCCTACTATCTCGGGGATTTAAACTGCAACCTGTAGAAGTGAAATCTTCTGGCTACAGCACACACGCGTCACTTGATGCATTTTGCAAAAAATATGCTCATTTAGTAGATAAAAGCTACTTGATTTACACCAAAGATTTTAAGAAAGATAGAGACACAATATTGCTACCCGCATACATGACTCCTTTTCTTTAAACACTTAAAAAATTATAGTTAACGTTCTAACAAACTTTTCATAATGAAAGTGTCGATTTTAGTGCCTGTCTATGGCGTGGAAAAATATATTGAGAAGTGCGCAGTGTCGCTCTTCGAGCAATCATACGAGGATATTGAATACATCTTTGTGAACGACTGCACGCCCGACCGAAGCATCGAAGTGCTTCGTGGCACCATCGCGCGCTATCCACAGCGGCAAAAGCAAGTGGTGATTATCGACCACGATGTGAACCGTGGGCTTGGCGCTGCCCGACACACTGCCACCGAGGCAGCCACAGGCGAGCTGGTGATGCACGTGGATAGCGACGACTATCTGATGCCGCACGCCATAGAGCATCTGTGTGCGAAGATGGAGGAAACTGGAGCCGACATGGTGGACGGCGGATATGTGACGGTGACCGCCGACCGCGAAAGCGCACTCATTCCACCATTTCACGGCACAAAGGAGAAGTATCTGAAACTGATGCTTTGCCAAAACATCGTGTTCAACCGCATCTGGGGGCGCATGTATCGCCGCGCGCTATTCACTGAAGGAGGCATCAACTCGGTGGAGGGCATCAACTATGGCGAAGACTATGTGGTGGTGCCACGCCTCATTCTCGGAGCCAAAAGAGCGTGCCTCGACGAAGCCGTGTACGCCTACCGCGACGACAACGCCACCTCCTACACCCACAGCATCAACGAGAAGCACAACCGCTCGCTCTACAAGGCGCACGCCATAGTCAACGAATACTTCACCCAGCACGACACCCACGGCACCTATCGCACCGCCATGCAAATGGCAATGCTCGCCATGGTGCGCCACGCACGCCGCTACGAAGGCAACTTCCGCAACCTCGACGCCCTTTGCCCAATTGAGGTGAAAGGCTGCGCCCCAAAACTGTGCAACGCCATACTCCGCTCCCCCAGCATTCCCTTCTCCCTCGCCAACTTCCTCTACCTCACCCTCCGCCGCCTCTACTCCTCCACCCTCTAACCCACCAAGTGCCCCCCCAAAAAAGAGTTTAAGGACGTATTTTTACACATCAATCACAATTGCTTATAGATGACGAATGGCAAGTTTCTGTTGATGAAAGCAAGAATATGCCATCGTTTTGTGACATAGGCTTTTGACTTCCTTTTGCGAATGGCATCAATGATTTGATTAGCCACTTTCTCAACCGGCATCACCCAAAATAGTCCTTCCCCCTTTGCCATTGCCGTGTCAACAAGGCCAGGCCTAATGTCTGTAACCGTTATGTGTCCTGCACTTTTGAAAGCCTTTTTGCGCAGTGCTTCCATATAGTTGATTTGATAGGCTTTAGTTGCACTGTAGGCTGGTGCCATTGGTTCACCTCGCAATCCTCCTGCAGAGGTGATAGCTACAAGATGACCGAAGCCCTGTTGTTCAAGAAGGCAATACAGCATATCGATAACATAGGTCCAGCCTACAACATTTGTGTCAATCGTTGGACGCTCAACGGCATAGTCAAGTGTAGCGTTAATATCGCCAATGCCAGCACACATAATGACAAGGTCGAAGTTCCCTAACTCTTTGTGAAGTTTATTGATGGCTTGTTCAATTCCCTCTAAATTAGTAACATCAGCTTGAGCAGCAAAAGTTTTTGAAGGATATTGATGACTTAATTCATCAAGAATTCTCGTTCGACGACCTACGATGCCGATACGATTATCCTCGTGTGCATACTTCAAGAAAAGAGTTTTGCCAATACCAGAGGTTGCTCCAATTATAACAATATTCATTCTGCGTTTTTGGCGCAAAGTTAGTGTTTGATTATTAATGCAAGAACGAAAGCAAAGACAAAACACCTTTGCGTGAGTAAACTCTCAAAATGTTTTGAGAAATTGTTACCCGAAAGTTATTTCTCGGCGTATATTGCTGATAGTTGTTGGGGTAACTTTCAAAAAAGAGGCAAGGTCTTTCAAATTGATACTTTGAACCAACTCAGGACAACGAAATAGCAAACGCTTATACCGCTCCCTTGTCGTCATACGGTAGGAGTCAATATATTGTGCGTAAATTTGAGAAAAAAGACTATCGGATATTGTTTGTCTGAGGTTTTTTGACTTTTCGGCATCTAATAGTCTTTCCAGTTCTTCCCCTAAGATTTGAAACACTTTACATGAAGTTCCAGCAACAATGGTCACCTCTGACTTCTTGCCAGAAAGGCAATTCGGATAGTCAGCCACAAACTCGCCCTCAAAGGCAAAGCCTGTACAATAATCCTTTCTTTCCTCGTCGTTATGAACCATATACTTAAAGCACCCACGCTCAACAAAAGCCACAAGTAGCGATGGTTCACCTGCCTTCTCAAATACTTCGCCTCGCTTCATAAGGCGTGTTTCTCCATGCTCGATGCAATAATCGCGCAAAAACTCCAAGTTGACTCCTTCCTTATAAGAATTAAAGTGCTTATGTGATAGATGTGCCATTGTTTTTATCAAATTCTTCGCATCAGCGTCAATAGTTTATTGATTATAAGTTCTCACATCTCAATATCAAACACAGATGCTGTTTAAACGCAAAGATATATAAAACAATTGATGATAAAGGCTCTTTAATTGGAGATTGTTGTCAAAAAGCTATTTAGATTCTACAACGAAAGAGAAAGTCTATAAGAAGGCAGAAAGATGGCGGTAGTTGAGAATTTTAATTTCACCTACCTCGTTTTCAAAATCACCATCATATACAACCACTTTCTCTGCTATCTTATCAGCAACGAGTGACTCCATTTTCCGGAGTGCCTTCTCAAAAGAAGTGTGATAGGTCATCGCCGACTTGATTTCTATACCTTTAAGCATGTCTTTTTCCTGCTGTAATCAATAAAGAAAAGCAGGAATTTTATATTGAGGATTTGAACTCTACA
>OQVT01001327.1_pt1 | contig 15510 bp, 11 predicted proteins | sample 1691561 | NCBI WGS metagenome assembly OQVT01 (sample SAMN03418260, study PRJEB22391) | human gut metagenome | biome: human-gut; feature: organic feature; material: feces | host: Homo sapiens | place: Tanzania | collected 2013-01 | reverse complement strand
ATTCTACAGCCATTCGGACTCGGCTGATTTTCCTTGAAAATCGCCTCCTCCTCATGTCTGGGCGGGGCATAAAGTTCAGGCTTTTTCCATGCAAGCATGAAACGCCTGAACTTTCGCCCCTGGAATTACAAAAAAAGCCCCCATCCTAACAAAAGGACGAGGGCGAAATCTCGTGGTACCACCTTTCTTCACAGTCTGCTCACACAAACTGCCTTTCAAGTACACGCATCCTGTAAAAACAATCCAGTCAATCTGCGAATACTCTGACAAGATAACGGCTGCCGCGCCGCTGCAGTCTACTTTTGCAAAATCGCAAGTTCGGTGCAGAGCTCAGAGAGGTATTCCTTATAAGCTTCCCCTGCGCCTCTCACCTGCCGGCTGCTCTCTGTTGGTTTCCCTTATCAGTACTTGTTCTCCTCAACGCTGATACACAGAGTATAACAATGTGATTAAAAAATGTCAAGTCATTATTTTCACTATCTTGACTCCGTTAGCTTTTTTCTTTTAAAATATCCAATTACGCTTTTTTTATTTCTTAGAAATATCCATTCCGAAGTACTTCTCAGACAGCTCGGTCAATGTGCCATCCTTTGCCATCTCATCAAGTGCATTGTTTACAGCATCCAACAGAGTAACAGTATCATCACCCTTACGGATCGGGATTGCGATCTCCTCTACCTCATCGGAGTAGGTTGCAATCTTAACATCTGCTTCCGGATGCTCTTTCTTGTAATCGTTAAATACAACTTCTGCATTCAGTGTTGCATCAATACGCTTGGAAAGTAACAGCTCGATGGTCTGATTCAGATCATCAACACCGGTAACAGTTGCACCATATGCCTCTGCCTGTGCTGCGTAAGTACTGGAGATGGTATTCGCAGTCTTCTTACCCTTTAAATCTTCCATAGAAGAAATCTCATCGTAATCGCCGCGAACAATAACAGCAGTCTTATTATACGCATATGGAGTAGAGAAGTTGTACTTTTCTGCACGCTCCTTTGTCACGCCAACACCATTTACCATGATATCGTAGCGTCCTGCATCCAGACCTGCAAGCAGTCCATCCCATGCGCCCTCAATAAACTCAACCTCTACGCCAAGCTTCTCTGCGATATTCTGTGCCACTTCTACGTCATAACCAACCAGATTATCATCCTCATCATGGTAAGTCCATGGAGCCCAGGTTCCTTCCATTGCTACAATGATGCTTCCGCGCTCCTTAATCTGTGCTAAAAGATCATCTGCTGACTCGCCGGTTCCAATTTCTGTAGATACTTCTTCGCTTCCAAGCTCAGTCTCAGCCTTCTTTGATTCTTCCTCGCTCTTCGCTTCTGCGCTTGTGTTTACTTCGCTGCTTCCTGCCTCAGTATCCTTGGTCTCGGCAGACTTTGTGGCAGTCTCCTTTGTCTCCTGTGCAGAAGTCTTTGCAGCTGTAGTACTCTTATCAGATGTACCCTTTGAAGAGCAGCCTGTCAATGCGGCAGATGCAATCACTGCTGCTGTTAATGTGCATGGAATTAATTTCTTAATTGTCATAATAGTTTCCTCCTCTTTATTTTATGAAAAAGCATTACTGATAGATATTTTCCTTATCAGAAATGCTTTTACAAGCAAGAATTACTCCTGAAAGATTCGCAAGAACTCCTTCGTGCGCGTTTCCTTCGGATGCTCAAAAAACTCCTTCGATGATCCTTGTTCCACAACCACGCCCTTTTCCATGAAAATTACACGATTTGATACTGTTCGCGCAAAGTTCATCTCATGGGTAACAACAAGCATTGTCATTCCTTCCTGTGCAAGCCGCTTCATAACCGCAAGCACCTCTACCGTCAGCTCTGGATCTAGCGCCGATGTCGGCTCATCAAAGTAAATAATCTCTGGATTTACTGCTATCGCCCTCGCAATCGCCACACGCTGCTGCTGACCACCTGAAAGCTGAGACGGATAGTAATCACTTCGATCTTCCATGCCAACCTTTTTTAATGCCTCGTGTGCAATTCGATTTGCCTCATCCTTTGGCATTTTTCTTCCGACAATCAAGCCTTCCGTTACATTCTGCAATGCCGTTTTGTTGGCAAACAGGTTATAATTTTGGAATACAAAAGCCGTTTTCTTTCGAATGCGCGCAATTGTGCGCTTCGGTACCTTATGTAAATCGATCGTCTCGTCATCAAACGTCATGGTTCCGCCATCTGCCTTCTCTAAAAAGTTCAGACAGCGAAGAAGTGTTGTCTTTCCCGAACCACTCGGTCCAAGAATCGCAATCACATCTCCCTTGTTGACAGAAAGGCTCACATCATGAAGAACATCTGTCTGACCAAATGACTTTTTAATGTTTTTAATCTCCAGCATGTGTTACCCTTCCTTTCTGCCATAGTAGCTTAATTTCTTCTCACCGATACTCTGCAGCTTTGTCAGAACAGTTGAGAAGATCAAATAAATCAAACCGACCTCCAAATACAGCAAAAGTGGTTCATAGGTTCTTGCTACGATCTGCTGCGATACCTTAAACATTTCCGTTACGGTAATGGTCGCTGCCAAAGAAGTATCCTTTAACATGGAAATCAATGCATTAAACAAGGACGGAAACGCGGTACGCATCGCCTGTGGCAAAACGATTCTGAAAATCGTTTGCAGATAGGAAAGACCTGCACACTGTCCTGCCTCCAACTGACCTGACGGAACCGATTCAAGTGACGCACGAACTGTCTCAGCGCCATAGGCACCTTCATTTAAGGCAAATACAATCACCGCTGCCAGAAATGGCTCAAGTACAAGACCAACATTCATCAATCCAAAAAACACAATAAACAATTGGACAATCAATGGCGTACCACGAAAGATCCAGATATAAAAGCGGCAAAGCTGCTTTAATACCTTTATGTTGGCAAACTGCACCAACGCAACTATGACTGCTATCACCATCGCTAACGAAAAAGCGATTGCGGTTAACGGAATGGTGACGGTCAGGCCGCGAATGAACATCTTTGGGAAGGAGTCAATAAACAGATTCCACAACCGACCACTAAACATAAAACACCCTCTTTTCTTAATAAAAGAATAAAAGCAACGCGGCAACCCGCAGGCCGCCGCGCAAAAAACTTTTGAAAAAACCTACTTCCCCGATAGTTTAATAGATTTTTCCCGATATGTCAATAAAATAAAATCTTCTATTTTCCGTATTTGTTGTATTTTCTTATCCATCGTTCACGGAACATAACTTAGATTGCCGACAAAACAATCGTCGAACCGCCTTCGTAAAACTCCCCCGTGAACCCATAACCTCACACCTGATACCAGACAAGAATCAACACAACGCCGATTACAAAGAAAACACCTCCGGAAACAAGCAGCTCCAGACCTCCGTTCTGTTTTCTCTTCTCGCTCTTTTCAAGCTTGTACTCGAAATAAGAAGGCATCCGCTCTTTCTTTCCATTGATTCCTTTTCCCGGAATAAACATGTGCGCTGCCCGCTTACATGCGTATCCCAAGATATCAAATGAGCCGGAACCAGAAATCCATACCAGACCGCCCACACACAATACGAGCAGCCCACCCATGGAAAAGCCGTCGCAGACCGCCCGAAGGCGATCTGCTGTGGTTTCGGCTCCGATGACATTTCCGATCAGCATGATCGCCACGCATAAGATAAGCGTGGCTGCCATACTGATGATCAGACCTTTTTTCTTCAAAATATCTCCTTACTGTACCTGCTTCTTGTACGCCTCGAATTCCTTCTTTGTACAACGCACAAAGTGGCCCGGGCATACCTCACGAAACTCTGGCTCTTCGGTCGTAGTCTCGTGATCGGTTAACGGGTTGTAGCGGATACGCTTTCTTCCGCGCTCTCCCTCCGGATCCGGAAGCGGAATTGCAGACAGAAGGGACTTTGTGTACGGGTGGAGCGGATGGGCAAACAGCTCGTCGGAGGTTGCTAGCTCAACCATGTTTCCAAAGTACATAACGCCGATACGATCGGAGAAATATTTTACAACGGAAAGGTCATGCGCGATGAAAAGAATTGTCATGCCCATGCTCTCACGAAGCTCGTTTAACAGGTTGATGACCTGCGCACGAATGGAAACATCCAGCGCGGAGATCGGCTCATCGGCGATGATTAACTCTGGCTTCATGACAACAGAGCGTGCAATACCGATACGCTGACGCTGACCACCGGAGAACTCATGTGGGTAACGACCTGCATGTTCTCTTACAAGACCAACGGTCTCAAGCATCTCATAAACCTGCTCGTCGATATACTTCTTGTCCTTAACGCCCTGAATCTTAAGACCCTCGGCAATGATCTCGCGAACGGTCATACGTGGGTCAAGGGATGCAACCGGATCCTGATAAATCATCTGGATTCTGGTGACTAACTTGGAGCGCTTTGCGTGCTCTACCTTTTGGTTGTACTCCTTTTCAAGTGCCTGCTTATCAGCGCCGGAAGCAGCAGCGATCTTCTTGTCGTACTCTTCCTTAAGCTCTGCCAGCTCTTTTGTCTTGTAATCGTCGTTGCAATGCTTGTGATCATGCTTTGCCTTCACGATCTCTTCCTTCAGCTTTGCGATCTTTGCGTCGCATTCCTTAATGTAAGCTTCGTAGCCGGACGGCTTTTCGGAGGAAAGTCTCTTCTTTTCCTTCTTCAGCGCTGCGATCTCATCCTTGTAGGACTGTGTACCAGCTACGATACGCTGTCCCTTAAAATAAACGTTTCCTGAAGTGGCATCATACAGCTTGATGATGGTTCGTCCAGTGGTGGTCTTTCCACAGCCGGACTCTCCTACCAGACCGAATACCTCTCCCTTTTTCACATCAAAGGAAACGTCGTTGACTGCCTTCTTTACAAAGCCGCGCTTGCCAAAATACATGGACAGATGCTCGACCTTGAGTAATGTATTATCCGATTCTTTTACGCTCATTGTGTTACATCCTTATCCTTTCTTCTGTTTCGCATCTTCTCAATTCGCTCCAGTACAATCTTCGGCGGATCAATCTTCGGTGCGTCCGGATGCAGCAGCCAGGTTGCCGCATAGTGTGTATCACTGATCTTATACATTGGCGGCTGTTCCTCAAAGTCAATCTCTAGTGCATACTTGTTTCGATCAGCAAATGCATCACCCTTCGGCGGATAGATCATATTCGGAGGCGTTCCAGGGATAGACTCCAGCTTTTCCTTCGTATCCAGATCCGGAACGGAGGATAAAAGCGCCCAGGTATATGGATGTGCCGGGCTGTAGAAGATATCCCTTGCGGTACCGGTCTCGACAATCTTTCCAGCATACATAACGGCTACGCGGTCGGCCATGTTGGCAACAACGCCGAGGTCATGTGTGATGAAGATAACGGACAGGTTACGCTCCTTCTTTAAGTTATTGATCAGCTCCAGAATCTGTGCCTGAATCGTAACGTCAAGTGCGGTGGTCGGCTCATCACAGATTAAAATATCTGGGTTTGCGGTCAGCGCAATCGCGATAACGATACGCTGTCTCATACCACCAGAAAACTCAAACGGATACTGACTGAAACGACGGCGAGGCTCATCAATACCAACGCTTTCCATCAGCTTGATGGCGCGCTCCTTTGCCATTTCCTTTGTTACCTTATAGACAGACTGAGATGCGCACTCCTTTAAGTAATCCACAATCTCAACTGTTCTTGCTGCGTAATCCGCAGTCTTATTTTCTGCAATCTGTGCCTCAAAATGCGCGATCTGCTCCTCGACCGTATCGGAAAGATCCTTCTTTGCCGCATCGAGATCGACAAGGCTCATCGGGATTACCTGCCAATCTGGCGTCTTTCCCTTTGCTACCTTTCTCTCATACTTTGCAGTCTGAGCGGCAAAGCGTGCCTTTTCCTTCTCGTTCTTCACAATGCCGTCAAAGTACATGTTGACTGCATAGTCAATACTCGTTCCAAAGGTATGAGTCAGACCATCCTTTGTAACCTCAAGCGGATCCAGACACTTTGCGACAGCAGCCTTCATACGTCCACATGCATCCTGCACACTCTTCTTCTCTAAGTTCTCCTGTACGTGTGGCAGCTCCGCCTTTAATACGCTGATTGCCTCACTTCTTTGCTTGTCAGTTTCAAAAGCACTGTTTCGTACTGCCTTCTCGCACTTTGCAAGAAATGCCTTCATGAAATCATCATCGAGTTTCTTTCTTGTCATCGCGTTAAGCTTGTCTACTGGCATATCCGGAATCTTGTCTTCCACAAATGTCATGTAGTAGCCAAGTGTGAAGGTATTCGGAACCGGAAGCTCGCTTGCGGTCTTCATGATCGCCTGCAGCTTTTCAATCGGCTCATAGAATTCCTTGCAGGACTGCTTTGGCTTCCATGCTGACATCAGACTGCTCAACTTCTGCGTATAAGACTTCGCCTCATCGGCAGCCTTTCCAGCTACCACAAATGGGCTGCATGCGCCCTCTGCGGCATGGACTAACTCACCGATCTCATCCTTTACGTCAAACTCGTTGTTTGTGCGAATACGAATAAGTACGTTTTCTGCTGCGGATACAAACTCCTGTGCATAGGAAAGTGCAGCAGTATACTGGCTTTCTAACTCACAGTGCTTTAACTCAAATTTCTTGAATTTCTCGATGTCTTCCTTTGCGGATGCCTCTCCGCTCTTTGCAAGCAGGTCGGCTAACGATGCAAACATCGTATCCATCGCTGCCTTTCCCTCTCTTCTTGCTGCCTTATTCTTTAACAGCATCGCCTCTGTCAGCTGATTTCCGACACGCATGATCGGGTTTAAGCTGGACAGCGGATCCTGGAATACCATCGCAATCTTATCACCACGGATACGATGGAACTCATCCTCGCTGATCTTCATCAGATCCTTGCCATCGTAAAGAATCTTTCCACCCTCTACGATCGCATTTCCCGCAAGGATACCCATGATCGCACGGCTGGTTACGGATTTTCCAGAACCAGACTCACCTACAATGGCAAGTGTTTCTCCCTTATATAAATCAAAACTGATATCCCGGACAGCCTGAAGCTTTCCGCTGGCGGTTCTGAAGGATATCTTTAAATCTCTGACGCTTAATTTCTTCTCTGCCATTATTCATCAGCTCCTCTCAACGACGGGTTGAACGCATCTCTAAGTCCATTTCCAAACAGATTAAAGGAAATCTCAAGAAGTGAGATAAACAGCGCCGGAAACAGAATAATATGCGGATAAGTGGACAGGTAGGTCTGACCGTCGGAAAGCATGGTACCGATGGAGATCATGCCGCTTGTCTGAAGGTTAATAATACCCAGATAAGAGAGCAGTGACTCACTAAAGATAACGTTCGGAATGATCAGGATTGTACCTGTGATGATGGTACCAAGGGAGTTTGGAAGTACGTGACGGAAAATCAGACGCTTGTCGTTTGCACCAAGCGTACGTGCTGCCAATACATACTCGGAACCCTTGAAACGATAAAACTGAGTACGAACACGGCTCGCAATGCCAATCCATCCGGTCAGGACGAATGCGAACAACAGAGAGCCAAGCGCACCAACCTTGCTTGCTAAATGCAGCTGGAACAGTGTTGCAACTACGATAAACGGCACGGATGCCAGAATATCGGAGATACGCTCCAAAATCAAGTCGACGGCACCGCCGTAGAAGCCCTCAATCGAACCGTAGATAATACCAATGATAAAGTTCAAAATGGAAACGGAAATTGCAAGCAGGAATGAAAGACGCGCACCGGATGCCAGACACGCAAAGATATCCTGTCCATGCTGATTTGTTCCAAACAGATGATGGGCATAAAATCCGTTGTTGTACTTGTAGTATTCCTTGTAGAGAACACGAACCTTATAACCGGACTGGTTCTTAGCTGCGTACACATACCAGGTGGAGCCGTCCTCACCGCCGTTATCAGACTCGAGCTTTAAGCTGTCGTACTTTGCAGCGTTTTCCTTTTCACTCGTCTTGTATGCCGGTGTGTAAATCGGATTTCCATCCTCATCATGATCCTTTGCCTCACCTGCACTAGACGGTGTCTTATCCTTTAACTCATACCACAGATTCGCACTGCTTCCAACTGCTACGTATGAAGTCTTGTAGTTCTCTGGAAGTGGGTAGATAACCTGAATTCCAGTCTCATTCTGATACTCCTGAAGCTTCAGGTACTGATCCTCACTCAGATCGGCATAGACAAAGCCTACCTGATCGTAGCTGTCTACCTTTAACTTATAGGTGACACGACCAGTTGACTCGTCAACATTCTTGCTGATCACCTTCTTGATCGGGGACTCACCCGTCTCAGCAGCGATTGACTGGTAATAGTCGTATCCAGCCTGTGTCTCGGTTCTTGTCGAGCAGCCATCCCAGCCCAGCCAGGAAAACAGCGTGCTCTTTGGAAGGACCATCTTATAATAGCCATCGCGGAAGCTTACATCATAATTGGAAATCACTGGAACGATCATTGCAAATAAAAACAAAACCAGAATAATCCAAGCTGCGATTACAGAAGACTTGTTCTTGCAAAAGCGGCGGAACGCATCACGGAAATAGCCGACCGGCTTTGTCTCAAGCTTTTTATCATGAATCCGGCCGTCACGCTTTGCAAGCTGAAGCTTTTCAACCGGTATTTTTTTCTCTTCCATTTGTATCACCTCTCTCCCATCTTGATACGCGGGTCAATGAAACCGTAGCTTAGGTCAGTTACCAGACCGCCTACCAGACCGATTAACGTATAGAACATCGTCAACGCCATAAAGAAATTGTAATCGCGCACATAGATTGAGTTGACATAAAGATTTCCGATTCCCGGTACGGAGAAGATCTTCTCGATAACAAGGGAACCATACAGGATACCGATAAATTCACCAAGGATCATTGGAAGAATCGGCACCATAGCATTTCTCATCGCATGTCTGACAACCGCCTGTTTTCTTGTCAGACCCTTTGTTCTTGCGAGCAGCAGATACTCACCAGTCAAAACCTCTGCCAGCTCGGCACGTGTAAATCTCGTTAAGCTGGCAATGGTTCCAAATGCCAGAGAGATTACCGTCGGCATCATTGATCGAAACATCGTCCAGCTAAAAAAGCTTGCCTGATCCTGTGACGCAACGGTCAGAGAGAACCAGCCAGTCTTGAAGCACAGAAAATACTGTACAACGAATGCATACACGTAAGACGGTACAGAAATTAACAGCATAACAACAGTAGAAATTACATGATCCTGCCACTTATTCTTCTTTAAAGCGGCGAAGATACCAAGCGCAATTCCGACCGGAACAGCTACAATAATGGAATATAAGTTAACAATTACCGTGTACGGGATCTTCTGCAGGACAATCTTTGATACTTCCTGTCCAGAATAGAGCTGCTCGCCCAGACCAAAATCCCCATAAAACAGAATGTGTTTCCAGAACAGCATGTACTGCACCAAGATCGGCTTATTGTAGCCCATTGCCTCACGACGTGCAAGAATCAGCTCGACGTCACGTCCCTGTTCCTTAACAGCCGGCAGCGGCAGCAACTTGATCAGGATAAAACACATTGTTGTGATGATAAAGAATGTCATAATCATCAATAAAATTCTCTTAACAACGTACTTTCCCATATTTTTTCCTTCCTAAAACGAAAACTATTTTAACGATTTTTACTGTCAAAACTGCGGCAGGTAGCACATGGCCACCTGCCGCCAGATACGATTTCTAAGATAACTATTCCCTGTTTGAATGCAAGCATTCACAGCAAGCAATTTTACAGGGCTCTGAATAGTTGCAAATTAGTATGTCAGGGATCCCTTAACAGCTTCCCACTCGGTATCATCGTAATCAAAGGTATAGTATTCAATACCACCAAACTCTACCAGATCGACATACTGAGTAACAGCATAATCACCCTTCTGGGAAACTAAAGAACCGCTGTTTCTGTAGTACAGAGGTGTAGTGGTATAATAGGAAAGTAATGCATACTCAAGCTTTCCATAAATCTCTGCCTCGGTGTCATAGCTGTAGTCTGCAAATGCATCCAGTGTTACAGAACCATCATCAGAGGTCAGAACGGTATTTACATCGCCATCTGCCCACAGTGCCCATGTCTGAAGCGGCTGAGTGAAGGTAGCACCGTCAACATCAATTACAACATTGATTGCGCTGGTATCAAAGCCGTACTCCATCTGCTGTCCGCTTCCGTCAGAAGCATCGCAGTAGCACTCATACAGAACGGTCCATGGAGAATAGGTTGCACCACCCCATGTAGTGAAGATCATATCTGCTCCACCGGAGTAGTTGGTCTCATAGTAGTCAGCATCAACAACCATCTTCATGGAAACCTTGCCCTCAAAGCCAGTTCCCTCACAAGCAGCCTCTAAGCAGCTGTTTAAGTAGTTGAACATCTGAACATAAGTATCATCAGACTGGTATACACGAAGCTCGATCTCTACGCTTGACTCGCCGTCATACAGACCATCTGCAGTACACTCATCATATGCCTGCTGCATTAAGGACTGTGCATAGGTGATATCGTATCCGGTGATTGCCTCGTAAGCCTCATCCAGATCCTCATAGTCGCCGTCCTCACCCCATGTCATGCCGTACAGGTTGCACAGAGCTTCCTTTGCACCTTCGCTGTCACGATAGGTAGCGCCGGTGTATGGATCGTATACATACAGGTTGTTTAACATACCAAATCCAGCAGTACCAGCGGAGGTATAGGATGCTGCGAAGGTATTACGGTCGATCGCATAGGAGAATGCCTTTCTGAAGTTCAGATTTGTTAAGATCTGAGTTCCTCTCTCGGTAGTCTTTGCCAGGTCAGTGTTGAAAGTCAACTTTGTGGTATAAGACTGTGGAGTATAACGGATGTAATCACTGGAGCCATATGTGGACATATCAGATGCAACAAGGCTGACATTGTCAATCTCGCCACATTTAGGCCAAGGATTTGCTCCGAAATCATTGTTGCAAGGCATCATCCAGAAAGCAGGCCATGTGCCCTTACCTTTAGGCAATTTGATGCGAGCTTCGAAGATACCGTAAAGCCAGCCCTGGGTTTCGTGAGCATATACACGACCCGAATAAATCTTGCCGTTGCTGCCCTTGAAACAGTTGATATAAAGCCGGTTATCAGCAATTTCGGTTACGCGCTTGCCATCAGCAGAGCCGTTCGCATAGTTCTGAAGTTCATTGTTCACCCAGCCCGCCTTCTGTACCTCATGGCGCCAGTCGGTACTATTCAACTCAGAACCTTCATTGAACTCATCATTCCATACCAGTTTGTAGCCTTCCGGAATCACCATTTCGCCACCCTCGATAGGGGTAACAGTTCTGCCTGCCTGTGTCACGGAGATGCTCATCTGCTTGCTGCCAAGTTTCACGTTAATGGCACCATTACGTGCTTCTTTGCTTGTATTTTCGTCTACGGTGACTGAAATCATGCCAGAAGCCTTGTTGGTATTCTTGGCACTCACCTTCACCCAATTGCCACTGTTCCCGTCTGCAGCAGCCGTCCATCCACCAGTAGATGCCACCACAGCTACGCTGTAAGAGCCACCATTGGCAGGAGCCTTGATGCTCGTCTGTGAACAAGAAATCTTCACATCACCACCAGAGTTGTCACCCGAGTCGTCCGAAGAACTACTGCTGCAAGAGAGCAAGCAGATAGACATCATGAGAGCAAAAATTTTTAATCGTCCCATATCAATTATATGTTTTTAATAATATTCCACAATAGATTCAACACTTCCATGCCTTCCACTTTCTGTATAATTTTGATCGCCCAACTTTGTTGTGATTGAAGAAGTTAACTTATATTGTCCTTCTTCTAACATAAATGTTGCCGAACGTGAGATATGATTAACATCATCTGATGCCCACATCTCTTTATTCCTCATATCAATAATTAAAGTCGTTTTACAAAAAGGATCATTTAGCTTCTCCAGCTTTGAATAAGTGCCTTCATACTTTCTTAAATCATACCAAGAGTTCAATGCGCGATTTACCTTGCTTGTAAATGTTACTGGTGTTGCAGAACTCAAGTAAAAAGTGACACTATTTTCACCTTCCCCAGTATAAACATATTCTTTTGTCAGGCTATGTGGTTGCCTCCAAGTAGCATACAAGGTTCTATTCATTTTTAACGCACTATTATAACAGAAAGGAGAATAGGCTTGCAGAGTGTTTCTCCAACCAGAAAAAACGTATCCTTTCTTTTCCGGAATTAAATACCGAGATAAATAATATTCATTATTTTGCTTTACATTTATATCTGGCACATCAGCATCTACAAAATGAATAGTAAATGTATAATAATATGGCCAAAGAGTTTCTAAAGTTAGTTTATCAAAACTAGACAATCCTTTCCATTCATATCCACAAGTTCCTGAATTCATAAATGAACCAGAATCTATTTCTGGCGTATTAGGAACCAATACCATACCTTCAGGATTTACTTTTTCACCCCATTTTTTACAGTCAGAATGCCGTAAGCCTAAATTATGTCCCATTTCGTGCATAAGCAAAAAGACTTTTTGCCTATGATTTAAATAACCATCAATATCTGCATAAAAATGATTATTTATATTTATAAAAGCACCAGGTTTACAATCAGATATCGGAAAAACTCCTTCTGCACAAACATCTTCCCTACCTATAAAACCTTTTTTTATAAGTATATCAGGGGCGGTATCTACATAAGATAATTTAAGCCCCGTATTTTCATTATAAATTTCAATCACATCTTTGACAGCTTCTACCCATCCCGATGTTGAAGAGATAGAGTTATCCACCATTATTCGTACAGAGGAGCGTGCTGGCACTACATATTGTGTTGAAAACTGGCGGGTTTCAATATTAGATAACAATGCCTGCTTCTCGACAAGGATGTCATTTTCAACTAAATAATACTTACCAGCATCCTCCATTCCGAGAGTGTCAAGCCCCATCGCTAACAGCTTACTTTTTGCTTTTTCCAAAAGGACTTGCGTACTATTATCTGTATTCTGTAAGCTACTATCCAACTCATCAAATGAAGAGCATGAGCATTCAAAACTTAAAATTGGCAACAAAAACAACAATGCAGAAGATTGTTTTATATTTTTCCATAAAATATTTACCATACCATATAGCTTTTAATATTATCAAAAGGGACTTGTTTATAAATCCACAAAAGTAGATTCATAAACAAGTCTTTTCTTTACTTCTTTACCTTCTCAAGGTAAATCTTACCTACAGAGACTTCAGTATTGGCAGCATTACCTCCGAAGTCGAATACCAAACTCAAAGCGTGGGCATCGTTCTTTGGTAAGACTACACCTTCCTTCTTGAAGACATAATCTTCGCCTGCTGTTAGTTTCACACGATCTGCAAAGAAGAAATTTTTATCATGCTTTTTGATAGTTTCTCCAGCCTCATCCTTTTCATCAGTCTCTGTCAACTTAACGGTTACACCAGGATGATCCTCACTAGAGTTGAGTACACAATAGAAATTGTAAGTATCACTCAAAGATGCTGTCAAATCTGTCTCGAAAGCCATCTGAGATTGCCACTGATCTGATGTTGCAGCAGGCAACTCAACAGTATAGAGTCCATCCTTATAAGTAAACTTAGGATTGTCAATCTGAGCCCAACCCGGAGCATAGAAAAATGATGCAGGCTCTATGCCCATGAATGGCTTCCATAAATTGTTTTCAGAATTATAATCCCAATCAACTATAGCCTCTGGAGCATCAGGATTGTCTGGCTTGTCTTCTGTGCTTGTAAGGATGAAATGCCAAGCTATAGCCCCAGGAACATCGAAAACCAATTCCAGTTTGGTAGCTGTGATACTCTCGATGCGATACTTACCATTATTATACTGCGAGTCGTCTGAAATATAAGGGAAGTAAGATTGTGCTCCCAAAACGATGTAGTTGGCCTGTACCTCTTCATTTGCACCTTCAGGTGTGTAGAAATCAGACTCTAAAGAGAATGATGTCTCATTTTTCTGAACATCAGTATCGAAGTCTTCAGCAGCACCTGTTCCCCAAATGGTTGTACCCTTGTTTACATACATTTTGCCATCTTCGCCCGGATTGTAGCTATAACGACCTCCTGTCTCGCCACCCATAGTAAAGATGATTCGGTCGTCATAGACTCCGAAATCTTTCTTGTCGTTAGCTGCAGCCGACCACCATGCAGTACCGGCAGAACCAGAAGGACCACAACCTAGGTGTCCAGCAGCCTTACGGTCGATACGCCATACCTTAGGTTTTTCAGCTGTACCACAGAGTTTAGAAGTTACAGCACTCCAGTCTACCTGTGACTTGGTGAAAGTAACTGTCTTGCTCACCTCATCAGAACTGAAACCATTTCGATTGCCAAGACGCAATGAGATGGTATAAGTACCTGCGCTGACAAACTGCTTGCTCAAAGTAGGCAATGTGGAATAAATTGACTGCTTATCGCCTTTGGCATTATTCCAAGAAATATACCAGAGAGGATATTTTCCCTTCAAGTCACTAACAGAAGCTGTAACAGTATTCGTTTCCTCGTCTACCTGCCAATCTACATTCACTCCTTCCATGGTAGGAATTTGACTTTTGTCTGCTCCCGAAAACTCCTCGGCAGAACAAGCACCTAGCATGAGCACAGCCATGAGGGCGAATGCCATATTTAGAAATATCTTTTTCATATTGTCGAAATCTTAAAGTTAATATTTTATTAGGGGTAGAGGAAACTGTTGTTCCTCTACCTTAATAAGTTTTAATAATTGTTCTGAACCAAAGCAGGGTCGGAATCAAGCTCTGCCTGAGCGATAGGAATATACTTCTTTGATTCTGTCCAAGAATTTGTACGATAGCCATACTTATCTGGAGTCAAGACGCTGGCAGCCTTACCTGTACGAACCAAGTCGAAGTAACGCTTGCCCTCACCAACAAACTCCAAGTGACGTTCCTCGATAACATCGTCTACTGTCACGCTGGTCTTTTGTGCAACACCAGCACGATTACGGATGGCATTGACATATTCCTTAGCCAAATTAGCATCGCCACCTGTCTCAAGCAACAACTCGGCTGCATTCAAGTAAGCTTCGGCTACACGATAGAAACGATAGTTGTTGTTATAGTTCAGATTGGCATCGAAACCTGCATCGGCGTTGTTCTCAGTAAAAGGACGGTATTTAGCTAACCAAAGACCTGTATCTTGATAGCGCTTATGATAATGCGTATCATCAGCATCACCATCAGTACCCATTCCACGACAATCCCAGCAAGTTGCTGCACGACGAGTGTCATTGTCAGAGTACAAGTCGTATGTTTCCTGTCTTACAGGCAAGAAGCCCCAACCATCGCTGGCTTGCTTCACCCAGCCATCACCACCTGGCCATGCATTAGGTGAAATCAAAGTAGGAAGAATTGTGCCACCGATAGCCAATGGAGAACTCCAACCACGCTCGTTGTTACCATCCTCGTAGTTGATTTCCCAAATTGACTCCTTGCACCATTCACCACTTTCCTTCCAAATGTCGGCGAAATTATCCATCAATCCATATTTGCTCTTGTCGTTGATAATCTCTTG
>OQVT01001325.1_pt1 | contig 15519 bp, 11 predicted proteins | sample 1691561 | NCBI WGS metagenome assembly OQVT01 (sample SAMN03418260, study PRJEB22391) | human gut metagenome | biome: human-gut; feature: organic feature; material: feces | host: Homo sapiens | place: Tanzania | collected 2013-01 | reverse complement strand
GGCAGAAGCAGATCGAGAAAAATCTGCGGCAGGGTCAGCTGGCCCACGAGAAGGCCGTGAAGCGCCGCGCTGAGAAAGAAGCGGCAAAGGCCGCAGAGCAGGAGGTGTCCTGCTGAGTTACCCTTGTCAAGCCATGACGGTCTGAACGGAGACTGTCAGCTTTCCATAAGGGTGGGAGGGGAAAAGCCGCCCCTCCCACCTCCTCTCTTTGTTGAACGGCAAGACCAAAACCACATACAAAAGCAAATATGTTACCCGTCCCTGCGGGGCAGGTAACGGGGAAAATACGCCCCATCTGCGGGGCGAGAAACAGGAATAGGAGCAAACACACATGATCTCTTTGAGTGAAATACTGCATACCATCGCCCAGGCGCTGATGATCCCCTGCCTCATTATACTGATAATTCTGATGGCCGGGGCGGTCTGGCAGATCGGCGACATCGTGGTTGAGTACATCGCGGAGCGCCGCAAGCATAAGTGTAACGTCCCCCAGCTGCTGCGCGACGTACACGCGGTGGGCGCGGACGGCCTTGCGGAGCTGATTGAAAACAGCGGCCTGCTGCGGCGGCAGAAGAAGGCCCTGCTGGAGCTGGCGGAGAGCCGGGGGCTGCCCAAGGACACCCTGACGGCGCTGGCGGAGCGCCTGCTGGCCACAGAGGAGGCGCGGAACGCCCGCACCACCTCCATCACGGACATGATCGCCAAGCTGGGCCCCATGTTCGGCCTGCTGGGCACGCTGATACCCCTGGGCCCCGGCATCGTGGCGCTGGGACAGGGCGACACGGTGACGCTGTCGGAGTCCATGAACGTGGCATTCGACACCACCATCGCCGGCGTCATCAGCGCGGCGGTGGCCAGCGTCATCTCCCACATCCGCAAGCGGTGGTACAACGACGACATGGTGTCGCTGGAAACGCTGATGGAGGCAGTTTTGGAGGAGGTCACGAGCAATGTTGAAGGGTAAGTTTTCCTCCCGCCGCCGGGTGACGGAGGAGGTGGACGCCATGTCCGGGCTGGCGAACCTGTCGGACGTGATGCTGGTGTTCGCCTGCGGGCTGATGGCGGCGGTCATACTGAACTGGAACGTGGATCTGAGCAAGACCCGCGTGGAGATCCTCCAGCGGGAGCAGATGCAGGAGCTGGACAATGCGGAAGAGATGGAGCAGGACATCCAGTCCTCCAGCAGCTTCGAGCAGAAGGGCACGGTGTACGAAGACCCGGAGACAGGCAAATTGTATGTGGTGATGCCAAAGAGCAGTAACTAAATAGTTTTTACATAGATACGTTCAACAACGAGAGGAGACAGATCACATGAAGAAACGGACAAGCAGAGTGTCCCGGCGCATCGTGAGCCTGCTGATGAGCATGGTGCTCACGCTGACGCTGGTGACCCCCGCGGCCTTTGCCACGGAGGTGGTGGGCGGCAGCGGTACGGCCATCATCGAGGGCAACGCGAACCCGGCTGATCCCGCCCCCGGCGAGGACAGCGAGAACAATGAGGACAAGAACACCGAGGACGGCAAGGACGAACAGCCCACCGAGCCTGATGATGAAGATAAGGTGCCCAGCGAGGGTGAGGGCGACGACGCCAACAAGCCCGATGAGGATAAGAAGGACGAGGCCCCCGATGGGGAGAACAAGGACGAGGAGAACAAGGACGAGCAGCCCACCGAAGACGAGAATAACGGTGAGGACGACATCTCTCTGCTGAATGATGAGAATGGCACGGATGTGTGGGTCGGCACGATTGCGGAAAAGTTTGCTGGTGGTACTGGTACGGAGTCTGATCCCTACCAAATCAGCAACGGTGCGGAACTGGCGTATCTGGCGCAGCAGGTCAACGGCGGGACGACATACGCCGGCAGCTTCTTCACGCTGACGGCGGATATCCAGCTGAACAACGATGCCGTGCCGACCAGCGGCAATCAGTGGACGCCGATTGGAAAAAATCCCAAAAGATTCGAAGGCACATTTGACGGAAACGGGCATACTGTCAGCGGGTTGTATATCAAGGACACCGCCGTGATAAAAGGCCTGTTCGGGAAGGTCAGCAATGCGACCATCAAAAACCTCATCGTGACTGGATCAGTTACAGTACCAAGCAAAGCCAACATTGGCGGCATCGTGGGTAATGCCTCGAACTCTACCATTCAAAACTGCGGCTTCTATGGCACGGTGACTGCTGGCACAACCAATACTGGCGGAGTGATCGGTGGAGGAAAGACAGCCCTAAATTGCTGGTATTACCGCACGGCTTCTACGGCAGCCACGTTGGGTGTATTTGGTGCTAGCAATACGGGCAGCTATTGTTATCAAAATGTGAGTAAGGATATAGAAAATAAGAGCAAAGGCACATACACTGACAAACTTAACAGTGAAGAAGTCGTCAAAGAACTAAACAAGGGCGACAACGTCGCTGCGGGGAAAATTTGGGCGGTGGATGAGGCTGAGGGCGCAGTATACCCCAAGCTGATAGACTCGCCCAAGACCATCACATTTAAACCCATATTCCCGGACTACACAGGCATTAGCATCAAGGTAAATGGACAAGATTTGGATGAGAATGGGACATACGATGTGGGTGCGGATACCGCCCCTGTGACCATCGGTCTGACTGGCAGTAATGAGACTTTCTATTATGCCGACAGCAAGGACGAAAAGGCATATAGTACTGGCGAGAACGGAAACTTGACACCGGTCACAGGTAAGTATAGCGGCAAACTGCCTATAACACTGTTCTACGGCACGGAGGACGATTTTAACACGCTTGCTGCATGGAATACGATAACCGGCGCTGCCATTACCACCGCAGAGCAGCTCAGAGCCCTCGCCCGCATGGTCAACAGCGGCAAATACGACTCAACGGGTCAAACAATCTCCCTCGGAGGGGATATTACATTGTCCGATAATTGGACTCCCATCGGCACAGAGAACTATCCGTTTGGGGGGACGTTCAACGGTAATAAGAAGACTATCTCCAATTTGGCCGGCGATCTGTTCGGCGTAGTAGAGGGCGGTACGATTCGTCAGGTATCCATTGATGCTGGCCGAATGGTACGTCTGTTGAAGTCCAGCGGTGACCGGGGAAAAGGAGGCCTTGTAGAATATTGCAGGGCCATCAATGTGAATAAAGACACTGCCAGCATTGATAGCTTGGTGGGTAAAATCGAGTCCGTTACGGTCAAGAACAGTGCCGGGAAGGACAAGACCATAGTGAGCAGTGTGTCCTCCAGCTATGTCTACGACAGCAAGAAACCGGGTATCCCCGTCGTCGAAGCAAAAGATGAACTCAGCACAGTGACCAACTGCTTCTATTTGGCGGAAACGTCCACCTTCGGCGCAGAAAATGACACCGGCGCACGGACGGCGGAGGAGTTCGCCGCTGGCCGTGTAACGTGGGAACTGAACGGCGGCAAAGGCAGCCTGAAGAAAAATGTGACCTGGGGAATGAAGGATAATATGCCTTTTCCTGTTGGCGGTATTACCGAGAATAAAGTGGACGGGAGAGTATATGAGCTGACTTTGACAAAGGTATACGCCCCGGAAGGAGTCGATCTTGCGCTGACGACTGACGGAACTGATGTGACCGTGTTTCACAATGGCGACACGTGGTACGCCTACTGCGTTGGCAGCAGTGACAAAAGCAAGAAATTCACTGTTACGGTAGATACTGCGGGTATCGGCAGCGGTAATGTCGTGACCTATGGTGCGAACGGTGAGCCGAAAGAGTTTGCATACATCGTGAACAGCAACGGTGTAACAGATGCGACGAAGAATACATATTATTACACCATCAGCAAGGAATCTAAGGCAGACACAAACTGGTATGACGAGAGCAATGAGAAGTTTACTTTGTCCGAAACCGCCGAACTCTTCGGCTTTGCAAAGCTGGTTAATGAACAGGGGATCACATTCAGCGGCAAGACGGTTGAACTGGCTGCGGACATTGATCTTACCGGGTATGTCTGGACACCCATCGGTTTAAAAAACTCGTTTGCAGGCACTTTTGATGGCGGCAGCCACAAAGTAACAGGCATGAGTGTCCAAGCCAAAGAAATTCAGCGTGCCGGATTGTTTGGTGAAGTCAGCGGCATGGTGCGGAATGTGCAGGTCGAGGGCACGATTAATGTTACAGATGCTGCGGCGATTTATGCCGGTGGCATCGCGGGATATGTGCAGACAAACGGCACAGTGCAGAACTGCTTGAGCATGGTGAACGTGTACGTCGAGCTCAGCGGCAATGGTTTAACGTATGTCGGCGGTGTTGTTGGATTCAGCCAAGGCACAGTAAACCTGTGTTGGAATAAGGGAAATGTGCAGGGAACAGGCGGCACGACAGTCTACACCAGCGTCGGCGGTGTTGTCGGCGTTGGTGATGCGGCCAACTGCGCCAACTTCGGCGAAGTCACAGGCAACGGCAGCACAGGCGGTATTGCTGGTGGCGGCACAGTTTCCAACAGCTATAACCTCGGCGATGTGACCGGCGCGGAGGGAAAGACCTTCGGCGTAAGTAACGGCACGGTGGCCAACAGCTACTATGTCTGCAAGCTGAACGGCACAGAGAAGATGGCGTATGTCAATACCACTGAAACGCTTGTGACGCTCGGTGCTGACGGCAAGACCTACATGGTCGGCGAAAAAAAGCTGGTAGACCGGCTGAATGATAGTCATGGGACGAACGAACTATGGTTTACCAACCCGGAGAAAAACGTGTACCTGCCGCGTCATGCCACGAAATGGGACGGCGAGACAGACACCGACTGCACATTCAAAACGATTACCGTGACCTACGATCCCAATACTGGCGTAAATAAAGATGGCAACAGCACTTCTGTCACGGTAAGCGAAATGGTCTATGTTGTCGGTGAAGACGTGGTAACTCCGGCAAAGCATACCGTATTGGCTGCGGATGCCGAAAATCTTGGCTTCAAGCACGAGAATGGTACATTCAGTGTTTGGACAGATGACGCAGGTGTTTCGTACACCGCAGGAAACGTCATTGACGGCCTTACCACGGGCATTACCCTTACAGCCCAGTGGGATAAGATTTGGATGGGTGAAGGTAGTGCGAATGATCCTTATCAGGTCTCCGATGCCGAAAAGCTGACTGCTCTGCAAACGCAGGTCAATGACAAGGGCTTTAGCTACATGGGTAAGTATTTTGCCTTACCCGCAAATGGCACTATTACACTAACGGGTGAGTGGACGCCTATCGGTAATGATACGGCTACTTTTTCGGGCAATATCGAGGGCAACAACGCCACCATCAACGGCCTTAGTGTTACGCGAAATGACAGTGCAGGACTGTTCAGAGGCCTTAGTCCTCGTGGTACGACAACGTATATTCGAAACTTGGCTATCAGCGGCACGGCGACCTCTACCTATGGCCACGCCGGCGGCTTGGCCGCGGGCGTCGCTGACGGGAATATTACGTTGTCGAACATCACTACAAATGTGGCGGTAAGCGCTCCACGGGGATCTGCCGGTGGTTTGATCGGATATGCCGGGGCTCCCGTTGGCGGAGCAAGAGCCCTCTATATCAAGGTCGTTAGCTGCACAAATAAAGGAACGATAACAGGTACAACAGCGGGAGGTATCGCCGGAGCTACTGATATTTCCAACAATGCGCGTTCACAATTTGATTTGCAGAACTGCCGCAACAACGGCTCTGTCACCGGCACAGTCCGAGCCGGCGGTATGCTTGGCGGCAGCACTGGCAGCCAGGCTGTTGGGTGTGAAAACAGCGGCGTGATCGTGGCTACGGGAGAGCGTGCTCAAGCCGGAGGGATAAGTGCTACTGGTTTACAGTTGGCAGAGAGCTGCGTGAATACAGGAACGGTCAACGGTACGTTTGTGGGAGGCATTGCATATGATTTGCCTATAAACGGTAAGGCTACACGTTGCCGAAACGAAGGCTCTGTCACCGGCACAAATTTAGCCGCGGGAATTGTTGTGCACGGTGCTACGGCCCGAGGGGGCTATGATGCCGGGGTATCTTTTTCCTGCAATTTTGGTGTGATTACTGCACCGAAGGCTTATGGAATTGCTTCCGGGGGCATTGTCAAAAACAGCTTTACCTATAATGAAGGTAAGCACGTTGCTATCAGTGGAAACAGCGATAAAGTCACAAATTCCTACTATCTTGCCAGCAGCGCGACCGAGTTCCCCAGCACTATGGGCGGCGAGCCCGCCACGCTGACCGACTTCGCCAGCGGCAAGGTAGCCTGGGGCGTGGACGGCGGCACTGGCGCACACAAGAATTACTGGACGCAGGGTGCGAACAACTATCCTGTCCCCATCGGTGAGGGAACGCCCACCAGCTACTACCGCGCCAAGGCAGAGTGCGGCACAGGCGGTTCGGTGAGCATCAAGAGCAGCCGCAACTTTACCGGCGATGCGGATAATGCGGTCTATGGGCCTGCGGGCACCAGCGTCACCGTCACGGCCACGCCCAAGGATAACACCTTCGGCCTTAAGAGCCTGACGCTGGACCTGATGGGCACAGGCAGCACCACGGCATTGGAAAGCGGCGACAGCTTCACGCTGGGTGAGGCCAACGCGCTGGTGGTAGCAGCCTTCGCCAGTACCGGCAACGGCGGCAGCGGCGATGGCACCGGTGGTAACGGCGGGTGGAGCGCCTTGGCGATGATGTCGCCGTTCTTGCTGTTCAGGCCGCTGTGCTCGTTCAGGCTGGCCAGCAGCAGTGCTGCCAAACCCTTGGCCTCGTCGGTGTCCTTGGACTTGGCCGCTGCGGCCATGTTATCCAGGCTGTTGGTGATGAACGCACGCAGCACGCTGGGGGAAGCCTTCAGCCACTGAACGAAGGTCTTACCGCCGCCGTTAGCGCCCCACTCGGCGTAGGCGGCCAGCACCAGGCCCTTGATGTCGTACTCTACGTCCATGTTCAGGCCGTCTTGCAGACCCTCATCGTCCTGCACGTGGCTGACCACCGGCAGCGGCATGGCCAGCGGCACGGTGGAGGAGATCCTTGCACAGTACACCGACAGCCTGCTGAACTTGACGGAGCGTCTGTATGCCAACTGGGAGAGCAGCGGCACGTCCCTGACCTTCCCCCAGTGGCTGGATGCCCAGCAGGTCAGCATGGAGAGTCTGTCCGAGAATGCGGAAGAACCTGACGCCGAGCCTGACGACACGCAGACCTCCGAAGCCCCGGAGGATGTGCCGGACGGTCAGGAGGCCGAGGGCGGCGCCAGCAGCGGCGGCAACTCCGTGTGGGAGGTCATCGGCACAGTGGTGCGTGAGAATCCCATCATCGTCTGGAGCATCGTAGCAGTCGTTGCAGCCTTGATCATCGTGGGCGCAGTGCGCCGTTACCACAAGGTCAAGCGCGACGAGCGTGACGATGTGACCAGCAAGAAATAAGTGAAATAGACGGCTCTCAGGGGAGCAGTCTGCCGATTCGCGTGGGCGGAATTTCCGTCCACGCGAATACGGCTATATAAACGGAAGTAGGAGGGATGCCTCTGTGAGAAGAAAAGTACGGAATTTGACAGCGTTTCTGTTGGCGCTGGTGCTGGTATTGGGCATGATGCCCGCAGCTTACGCAGCGGGATACAGCATCACCGTCAACGCCCCAACGGGGAATGATCTGCCCTATTGGGTGTTTGAGAAGGCGGGCGTTGACAGCGCGGATGTGCTGAACCTGACGGCCAACGAAGGGCATACCCTGCCCGCAGGTAAGGTCGCCCGCGTATCGTTAGCTGTGGGTAAAAACAAAGAGGATGAAGCGGCCTGTGGTATTTCCATCAACGGGATGTACTATGTGCAGTCTGTGACGCTGGATCACCCGGATTTCTTCACCGGTACAGTGGAGATACAGGTAGGTACGGACGCCCAGTGGAGCGAGGAAACATGGGGCAATGTTACGCCGCTGGAGAATTCCAACATCATTGGCCGCGTGCAGTTCAAGGACGGTACGTTCACTGGTGATGTAAGTATCACCGTCAGCCCCATGACGGCGCAGCAGGCGGAAGCGGCGCAGAAGCAAAACCAACGCCAAGTTGTACCGCAGGGCAAATACACGGTAGCGCAGATCTCCGAGGCCATTCAGGGCATCATGGTGCAGAAACGCTCTGCGCTGGGACTGTCTGAAACCGACAATTTACTCTCCGGGGACGAGCTGACCTACGCCGGCAGCTCCGCCACGGACTGGCTGCCCATCGGTCTGAGCCGCTGCGGTGTGGAGGATGATTACAATGCCTACCTCGAAGCCTTGCAGACCTACGTCGAGCAGAAGTACCGTGAGCCGGACAAGCTGGACAGGGTGAAGGCCACCGAGTGGCATAGAATTTCTCTCGCTGTGCTGGCCTGCGGCGGCGACCCCACCCATTTCGGCAAGGACGCGGACGGCAACGACATCAACCTCATCGCGGACGGTGTGTATGACCGCGGCAAGACTGTGGACATCGGCGCACAGGGCCTCAACGGTTGGCTGTGGGGGCTTATCACACTGGACAGCATGAAGTACAACATTCCCGCAAGCTCCAGCTATACCCGCACGGAGATGATCAAGAAAATACTGTCCTTCCAGCTCCCGGACGACGGGTTCAACCTGCGCTTTGCACAGGGCAGCACCGCCGACCCGGACATCACCGCCATGGCGATACAGGCGCTTGCGCCCTATTATCGGAATTCTACCTTCAACGTGAAAGACCCGGTGGACAAGGCGCTGGACTGCCTGTCCAAATTGCAGCTGGACACCGGCGATTTCCGTAGCTGGGGTACACGGAACTCCGAGTCTGTGTCGCAGATCATCGTATCTCTGTGCTCCATCGGTGTTGATCCGCAGAACGACTCGCGGTTCATCAAGAACGGCATCAATCTGCTGGATGCCCTGTTCTACTATCAGCAGGAGGACGGCGGCTTTGCCCACTCCTATGAGTCTGACCCCGGCAACCCCTCCGCCGTCCCCGGCGAGAGCAACAGTATTGCCACAGATCAGGCTTTGTTGGCGCTGGTGGCCGTATGGCGGCAGGCGCAGGGTATGAGCATCCTGTACGACTTCCGTCCCGGCAGCGTGTCCGCTAAGATACTGACGCCGGAAGAGAGCGAGGTGTCCTTCGCGGGCAGCTACGAGTTTACCGAGGCTGACCAACAGCAGGCGGATGCCCTGCCCCAAAAGCTGAGTACAGAGAATGATGAAGAAGTGACCGCCCTGCTGAACAAGCTGAAAATGAGCCGTAATTTCGACGGCTATGACACCTACATGACCAAGCTGACGCAGGCAAAGAACGACATAGATGCGCTGTACGCGGAGATTGAGGCTATAAACACGGACATCCAAGAACAGATCATTCCTATGACCGAACCGGGACTGGGCGAGAAGTCCACGGTGGACAGAATAGTGAAGCGCTACAAGGCGCTGTCCGACCACGATAAGGAACTCGTCCAGAATTGGGATGCCGTGCTTGCGGTGAAGGCACAGACGGACGCTGCACAGAGAAACCTGTTCCTTATCATCGTGGGCGCGGTGGCCGTCATGGTAGCCGTGACGGTGGTCATCCGCCGCAGGAGGGAAAGCAAATGAGAAAGCATTTCACAAGAGTACTCACCACACTGCTGGCAATCGTCATGCTCCTGCCCGTGACTACACAAGCCGCCCCCGCGGACGGCTGGACGGACGAGGCGGAGCAGGCGTATCAGGCAGTGACGGAGCTGGTCATCCAGCGCGTCACCGAGAGCAAGGACTACCTTGCCACAGCCACACAGGAGGAAAACGCCAAGGTGGTCTACGCCCTGTGGACCTCCGGAGCGACTGTGCCCAGCGGCTTCTATGACGAGTACTTACAGGCGTTGGCCGACTGGTTGGATCTTGCTGTCAAGCGGGGCAAGACGGCCTACATCCCCGGTGCTGTCCGCACGGTGGCGGCTATGGGGCTGGACGTGACCGACTTTGCCGGTCATGACCTTGTGGACGGCTTACGGAAGCCGGAGCTGGTGGAGGCGGACGAGGATCGGCTGGATATGCTGATGGACTTGGATGCCGCCGGTGACACCGGCAAGACGGACGACTTCAACGCCCTGCGGGAGCAGCTTTTGACCGAGGCTCTTGCCCGGCAGCAGGACAGCGGCGAGTTTCGCTACACCTCAAAGTGGCCCGCGGAACTGAAGCAAAGGGGCGTAGTCGATGAGCCGAACCGCTTCGACTACATATTGCTGACCGCCAGATCCGTACAGGCTCTTGCACCCTACAAGAGCCGCAAGGACGTATCCACGGCCATTGACAAGGCACTGAACTACCTCTCCGGGCAGCAGCTTCCCAGCGGCGGCTTCGTCAAGTACGGCGAGGAGGACGTGGATGAGGACGCGGCGGTCATGGAAATGCTGGCCACATTGGGTATCTCCCTGACGGACGAGTGCTTCACCAAGGACGGCCACACCGTGCTGGACGGCATGATGGGATGGTATCAGGATTTCTATTTTGAGGAAGCAGAGAATGCGCCGAATCAAGGGTTTTACCGTCATTATATAAGCTGGGATTATAACGCTCTTTGGGGTGGCTGGTATCATAGTGTATCGAAGGTGATGCCGAAACCGCCAAGTATATCGCCAGATGAAGAGACATTTGATATGGTGGTCACCACTGTATTAAGACGGAGTTATATTAATCCTGTAGCGTATACAGGCTTGTGCAGTATCAGACCAGTCGCGAAGGCGGCAAGTGTTGCTGTCAACACGCCTACTCCCTCCGCGCCCGAAAATGCGTCCGCCATAGACTTTTCCAAATTGTTGGATGAACAGAAAGTGCTCTTTGAGCAGGAGGTATCCGACGGAAGCCTCTGGAATGAGGATACATGGATGGTGACAGAGAGCGACATATCCTCTTTTGCGAGGGAGGTCTTGGCGTTCGAAAAGGCGAATGGCGGGCTTTCCCAAAAAGAAATAGAACAAATCTCCAAGATGATGAGAGAGCTCATTACAAGCAGTAGTGAGTATTATATGGGCAAGAAAGCCGCAACATTTTCAAAAGAGGCAGTTAGAGCTCTCACTGTACTGGGAATGAACCCTGCTGATGTGGATGGGTTGGACTACCTCGCTCCATTGACATCGCTCGATGGAATGGAATTTCGGGAACTTAGTGATGGCTTGATGGATATTGATGCAGTTGATTCAAGTGTTTGGCGTGCACGAGGTGTCGATGTAAATGTACTTGTGGATGAGTACGCGGCAGCTATGATCGAATACCAAATGCCAAACGGAAAGTTTGATGATCACTACAAGTATGTTCTTGAAAAGGGTGATGATTGGCAGACAAGTAAGTTTACAAACAGGGATGAGGTAAAGTTAAACGCCAATATTGTGGAAGCCTTGGCTGCACATCAAGACAAGGAGTATATTGCCAAAGCGGTAGAGAGTGCTATCGAGTATCTTTCCTCCGTACAGTTGGCGGATGGCAGCTTCCCAGGCGGAGATGGCCTACCCGATGGAGAAGCCACTCTCGCCGTACTGGATATGATGAATGCGGCAGGCATCTCTTTGGACGATGATCGCTTTGTGAAGAACGGCAACACGGTGGCAGACGGACTGAGAACGTTCTACATTGATGGGCTTGGGTTTGTCACTAGAACGGAGGTAGATGCAAATGTGGATAGCCTGACCGAACTGCCTTCTTATACAAGCAAGCTCTTGGACTTCCCCTCCGCCGTATCCGCCCTCACTTACCTCCAAGCCGCCGAAAACGGCAAGTTCGGCCCGGACGGTAAGGGTAATAGCGTGTTCGAGATCGTGGGAACTGCCTTAACGGAAACACCGCTGGGGGCTATCCTGCTGGCCGTCATCATCGTCGCGCTGTTGGCTTTTGGCATGATCCGCCGCTACCGTCGCATCAAGAAGGAGCAGTAATGTGAAAACAAGAATAAGACATATCGCTTCTCTGCTTTTGGCACTTTTCCTGCTGCTGACCTGCGCGGCCTGCGGCCAGACGCAGGCCGCGCAGACGGAGGACACCGGCAACAAGGACCAGTACATGACCGATCCCATCCCGGAGGGTAGGCCTAATCCCGTAGAGCCGCAGGACACGGCGGTGGATACCACCGTGTTGTACACCTGCACCTTCTCCATCTCCTGCGAGACGATTTTGGACAACATGGATAAATGCGTGGAGAGCAAAAAGTTCCTCGTGCCGAAAGATGGTATTATCTTTCCGGCCACAGAGGTGGAATTCAGCGAGGGTGAGAGCGTATTCGATGTCCTCCAGCGGGTATGTCGGGACAACGCCATCCATATGGAATCCAACTGGACGCCCATGTATAACAGTGCGTATGTGGAGGGTATCAACAATCTCTACGAGTTCGACGTAGGCAGTCTCTCCGGCTGGATGTACAACGTCAACGGCTGGTATCCCAACTACGGCTGCTCCCGTTACCAACTGAAAGATGGCGATGTGGTGGAGTGGCGCTATACCTGTGACCTTGGTTATGACCTCGGCGGAGGAATGGGCAGTTAACCAAAAATAAGGAGGAAGACGAAATGAGAATCACTAAAAGAACGGTAATACTTTTGCTGATTTTGTCGATGCTTTTTGCAAGTGCAGGGTGTGGAGGAAAGGATGTTCCGCAGACAAACAGCAATACAAATACCCAACAGGAGCAGGCAAAAGTCGACGAGAGAAAAACGGAGAATGATAATACAGGTGTGGGGAAGTCTGCCGACAACAACGATGAGGATGAGCTTGAAAAGAGTGATTCTAGCGAAAAGACTGATGGAATGACTGAAGCGGATGAGAAAGACGATAACGCAGCGCAAAGCTCTTCTAACAATACTTCAAAGGAAGAAAAAACTCTAGAAAAGCCTGACATAAAAGAAACTGTTGCTTTTTCCATTACAGGGGATATAAGTGTTGTTCCCGATGATGGAGTGATCCTGCCCGTCGCGGATGTGGAAGTATCCAGCGGTGATACGGTATACTCGGTTCTTGAACGCGTTTGCAAAGAAAACGGCATTTCACTTGATGCAGGGGAATATGATGATGTTCTATTTATCAATGGGATCAATGGAATAGCTAACTTTGATAATGGGCCAATGTCCGGTTGGGTGTTCAAAGTTAATGGAATCGTTCCAGATGCTTATGCGGAAAACTATCGAGTTCAACCTGGCGATATTGTGGAATGGCATTACACCTGCGATTTCAGCACTATTACTAGTTGATAATCGAAATTTACATTGCTGAAATATAGTAACATAGAGAACAGCATTACAGAGCAAAGCTGTACTAAAACGCATTGGCCTCTGGAGAAATAGAGTACCAGTCTTTATGTCTTATTTATTTGGAAAGGGTGAATAAGTTATGTATCAAATGATGTTATCAGATTTAGATGAAACACTTCTTATAGGTCAGCATGTTCCTGTATTTAATCAGGAAGCAATACATGAGGCTAAAAAGCATGGTTTACGTTTTGTAGTCGCTACTGGACGTTCTCATAGAATGATTGAGGAAATCCTTAAGGAAATTGGAACCTATGATATGCCTGGTGAATATTCTATCTGTTTTAATGGTGGTCTTGTGATAGAAAATAAAGACTATAAGATTCTCCATTTTCAGGGATTAGACTATGAATTATTAAAGAAATGTTTTGATTATGGATGTAGAGAAAATCTCTGTATGCTCGTATTTACTTTGGATTGCTGTTATATATATAATCCAGATGAATATGAAGTCAATAGAAAGATTGAACAGAAAACTCCACTCAAGGTCATGCATGACCATAATATTGAATGTTTAAAGAATGAATCTATCGCAAAGATTCTATTAGTTAAAAGGGATATGGATTATCTTAAAGAGTTACGTGAGACAATGTATCAGGATATAGGGGATCAAGTAGAAATGACTTTCTCTTCTAATCGTTATCTAGAATGTAATGCGATTGGTATTAATAAGGGTGTAGGTTTAAAGTGGCTTGCAGACTATTTGAATATTGATATCAAGGATACAATTGCGATTGGTGATAATTATAATGATGTGTCAATGATCAAGGAAGCAGGACTAGGTGCCTGTGTGAGCTGTGCTCATGATGATATTAAAGAAATCAGTGATTATGTCTGTGAAAAGAATTTTGATGAAGGTGCAGTGAAGGAAGTAATAGATAAATTTGTATTGAAGGGGGAATAAGAAATGGAATACAAGTTAATTGCGAGTGATTTAGATGAAACTCTATTAAATGATGATCATGTTGTACCAGAAAGTAATATTTACTGGATTCAAAAAGCAGTGAAGGAACGTGGTGTGAAGTTTGTACCTGCAACAGGAAGAGGCTATATGCAGATCTTGCCAGAACTGACACAGTTAGGTTTAAAAGATATGGAAGGTGAATATGTTTTAAGCTTCAATGGTGGGGCATTAACTGAAAACAAAGATAATCGTATCATTGAATTCAATGGTTTAGGATTTGATAAGATGAAGGAAATCTTTGAATTTGGTTTAAAACAGGATGTCTGTATTCATGTTTATACAAACGATACACTTTATATTTATAACTTAAGTGAATCTGAAGCAGAAAGATTGAAGCATCAGAAGCTTGAAGTTGTCTATCCTGAAGAAAACACTGTTGATTTCTTAAAGGATGCAACTATCGCAAAGATTCTTTATCAGAATGTGGATGTAAATGCAAGTTTGATTGCCCAGAATGTTGGTCGTCAGCTTGCCGGTCATGGTTCATTCCGCAAGGCTTTGAAACAGGCTGTAAGCAATGCTATGAGAGCTGGCGCTCAGGGAATTAAAATCCGTCTTTCAGGCCGTCTTGGCGGTGCTGAAATGACAAGAACTGAAGAGCATAAAGAAGGACGCGTTCCGCTTCACACTCTTCGTGCTGATATAGACTATAGTACATACGAAGCGCATACTGCATACGGAAAAATCGGTGTGAAAGTATGGGTTTATAACGGAATGAACTATGGTGTTGAACAGAACGAAGATGCAGGTCAGCTTGTTCGCAAGCCACGTCGTGAACGTTCTCAGCGTCCAGCGGCAGATAAGGCTGAAAAATCAGAACCTTCTGCTAAGGAAAGGAGCTAAGTTATGCCATTAAGTCCTAAAAGAGTTATGCACCGAAAGGTGCAGCGTGGTAGAGAAAAAGGAAATGCTACACGCGACAATTTTATTGACTTCGGTAACATTGCTCTTGTTGCAATGGAACCTACTTGGTTGAGTGCCCGTGTTATTGAAGCAGCCCGTGTTGCTATTAACCGTACTCTTGACCGTAAGGGACAGGTTTGGATTCGTGTTTTCCGACAGTACTTCTTGATCGTTGCCCTTCACCTACCCTGACTCCAAGAATTCCTATTTCCCCGTCCGTTTCTCAGATAAGTGGGTTTTGGGTTGTTCTTTCGCCATCTCACGTTGCGGTAGTTTCTGCTCTTCTTCCTGACTTTGGCCATGAGCGCATGCTATCCGAGTGCTGAAACGTTCCCTCTCCCTAAATCGAATGCGACTGCGTGTTCCCCGTATTGCAAGCGACTTCCGATTCAGGAGGGCTCTCCGTCGAGTCCCCCCATACCGTTGGT
>OQVT01001322.1_pt1 | contig 15526 bp, 12 predicted proteins | sample 1691561 | NCBI WGS metagenome assembly OQVT01 (sample SAMN03418260, study PRJEB22391) | human gut metagenome | biome: human-gut; feature: organic feature; material: feces | host: Homo sapiens | place: Tanzania | collected 2013-01 | reverse complement strand
CACGATGGGATACTCTATTCCCAGTAACCGGGTTAGCTTGGTGTTTATCATATGTATAGCCTCCTTGAATGTTTTGATATCGGCATTTACTCCTTGCAGCTAAAAATATATTCAAACCGTGTGTATATCTCAAGAGTATTCGAAACGAAGTTTGGGCGTTGGGAGCAGTCGGCTTTTGTAGGAAATATACAAAGATAAAACGGAGAAACTCAGGGGCGGCGATCGGAGCGAAGGAGGTTTGCTTAATATAGGGTAATGAAAAACGCCCTGCTATGCGAAGCGGCGATTGGTCATGAAATACAAAAAAACCTATTTTCCGGCTTGACGATTTTGTAGCCTTTGTTGGTGAAAAAGCAGGTACTTCGGAGTATTCTATGAGTGAATTGATGGAAAATTAACAAACATAAATACGACCTGATTTTTTCACTAAGGAGGAGAAAACAAAAAATGAGTAAACAAACGAAAAAGACGATTTTCGGCATTCTCGGAGGTATCGTCGTAATGCTGCTGATCGCGTTACTTCCGCCTGAGACGGAAATGATGAGCCGCAAGGGCTGGCAGTATCTCGGCTGCTTTGGCTTTCTGCTTACATGTCTGATATCCGGCGCACTGCCTGACTGGGTTGCAACTCTTGCAACGATGGTGATGATGCTCGTGTTCAAGATCGGCACGGTTGCGGAGGTCACGGTTGAGTTTTCCGGTACGACCACATGGCTGTGCATCGGCGTTTTCATCATGTCCGTCGGCATAAATAACAGCGGCTTCATGAAGCGCCTTGCCCTGTGGGTCCTCACAAAGTTTCCCGGAACTTATCGCGGACAGGTAACGGCCATGATGCTCGCGGGCATTATAACGACTCCGATGATCCCCAGCTCATATGCAAAGACCTCCATCATGGCTCCTCTTATCGGTCAGGTGTGCGAGGCGGTCGGTGCAGAGCCTAACAGCAAGGCGGCGCGTGGACTCTGGTTTGCAAACTTTATGGGCACTTACATACTCGGCGTTGCGTTTATATCCGGCTCTGCATTCGTTGCTCTTATGATCGGCTTCATGCAGGGGCTGACCTTTACATGGGGCGCATGGTTCAAGTGCACCTTTGTGTGGTACATCGTTCTTATAGTGCTTACATATCTGTACTGCACCATTATTTGCCGTCCCAAGGAAAAGCTTGCCGGCGACGTGACCTTCCTCAAGGAACAGTATAAGGCTCTCGGCTCGATCTCAAAGAAAGAGAAGCAGGGCATAATCATTGTTGCAATTGCGATCCTTCTTTGGGTCACGCAGAAGCTGCACGGCGTTGACGCCGGATTTGTTGCAATTGCGGCCGACGTAGCATTCTTTGCGGTCGGACTGCTTACGGCTCCGGAGGCCAACGCAAAAGGACAGTGGACCCTTGTGGTCTTTATCGGCGGCATCCTCAGCATAGCAAAGTTTATGAACACTACCGGCGTCAGTGCGTGGCTGGCAAGCTTGCTCGGTCCCGTTTTTGCACCCATCATGAGCAGCCCCTATATTTTCGTCCCCTGCCTTTGCGTCATTACCTTCATTATGCGTTATGCGATCGTGTCTCAGACCTGTATGCTGACAATGATGATCGCCATCTTTGGTCCGCTTATGGAAGCGCACGGAATGAGTATGTTCATTCTTGTGTTCGTTGAATGGCTCAGCGGCACCTATTGGAACACCGCTTACGGCAACCCGTCCGTTGTCGGCTTCATCAAGATGACCGGCGACAAGTGCCTTGATTATCCCTGCGCTCAGAAAGCGTCTTATGCCTACATGATAATGACCGTTATCGCCATGACTGCCAGCGTTCCTCTTTGGAGGGCGATCGGGCTCTGCTGACAGAAGCGCATAATAAAAAGCTTCCCTGTGCAGGCAGTTTCCTGCACGGGAAAGCGGTAAGCGCGGCAGAGCGTGCCGTGGTCACGATAACTAAAACGTCGTGAAGATACGGAGCCGACTTTTGTAGACTGTGCTCTGTACCGAGAAATGCAGACTTGATATAGTTATAGTCAGAAAGGTAACGAGATTGCCTTATAACGGTTAAATGTGATTATTGAAAGGAGCAAAAACCATGATAAAAACAAGACTTACCGAGCTTGTCGGCATTAAGTATCCCATCATTCAGGCGGGCATGGGCCCTTACCCTGTAACTAATCTGTGTATTGCCGCCGCAAACGCAGGCTGCCTTGGCCTGTGCAGCACCTTCGGCACTACATCCCGCGAAACAAACCCCATTGTGTTTGAGGACTTCTGCAAGCAGGCACATGCAGACGTTTCCGATGACGATGTTACGATCTTCAAGAAGATGTTCACCCGCGTTTTCGAAGAAACTAAGGAATCCGACGGCATTTTCGGAGCAAACGTCATGGTGTCTGCCGAGGTCAAGGCAAATGCGATGAAGGTGATGCAGGCTATTAAGGAGCTGCGCGAGAACGACCCCGAGATGAAGCGCCGCTTCCGCGTCCTTGCCACCACCGCGGGCGATCCTATGCCTTGGGCAAACTTCGTCAAAGAACAGGGAATGGTGTGGATGCACGTGTTCCCCGGTGTGCGCACCGCGGCTCGCTGCAAGAAGGCAGGCGTTCAGGTTCTCATTGCCTCCGGTCACGAGGGCGGCATGCACACCGCGTGGCAACCTGTACACAGCATGACGCTGCTTCCCGACATCGTCGAGAAGTTTTCCGACGAGAACACCCTCGTGTGCGGTACCGGCGGCTTCTGCGACGGCAAGGGTGTTGCGGCGGCATTCGCAATGGGCGCCGACGGCGTTCAGATGGGTACCCGCTTCCTTGCTACCGAAGAAAGCGATTTCTGCGACTTGTGGAAGAAAATGGTCGTTGACTGTGCCGACGGCGGTACGATCATAGCCCGCGGCTTTGTCGGCCCTGCACGTTGGCTGCGCAGCGATGTTTCTCTCCAGCATGCTTACAACACCGCAAAGGAAGCTCCCGGCTCCTATGTCGGTGTCCCCGATGATTTTTCGACCATTCCCATGGAACTGCTCAACTTTGAGCGCAAGGGTATTGCGGCCGCTTACACGGGCGATGCCGAGCACGCCATGGCAGGTGCCGGCGAGTGTGCACAGCGCATCACCGATCTGCCCAAGACCAAGGATCTGGTCGAGAAGATCATGAGCGATACGGAAGAGATCATCCGCGGTATGGGCGCAAAATACCTTGTCGACTGATAAGACGAAAAAACATTCCGCTGCCGTACAATAAGCGCTTATATAATCTATACAATGCTTAAAACGGCGGCATGATATGCTTCCGGCGCGCCGTGTCCGAATTGCTCCGGACACGGCGTTTTTAATAAAAAATAAGGAGATGCTGCCAATGAGAAAACCTCTTGAGGGAATATTTGTGGTCGAGATGACAAGCTATTGGGCCGCAACGACAACGGCGCGCTTTCTGCGAGATATGGGCGCCCGTGTGATCAGAGTCGAAACTCCGCCCATAGGTGATTTTTGCCGCTATTACGGTCGGTCTATGGGTATGCCAATCACGGCCGAGGAAAACCCTATCCATGATATATTTAACGGCGGAAAGGAATGCGTGTCCTTAGATCTGAAGGACCCCGCCAGCATTAAGCTGATGCACAGTATGCTTGCCAAGGCTGATGTGTTTATCACCAGCACTCGAACCGCCGGACTTAAAAAGCTCGGTCTCGACTGGGATACACTTCACGGGAAATATCCCAAGCTGGTCATGGGGCAAGTGACGGGTTACGGTATCAACGGCCCGATGGTCAACCGCCCGGGAATTGACGCGATCGCATATTTCGGCGCAAACGGCGTCATTCTTGACACCCGTACCGATCCCGATAGTCCTCCCATATATCCGCCTGCCGGAATGGGAGATACGACGACCGGGATAACTCTGCTCAGCGGAGTTCTGGCCGCCGTTATCGCGGCGAGGGAGACCGGCGTGGGCGATTATGTTATGACATCGCTTTACGGAACAGGCAACTTTGTTACAGCGGGCTTTGCGACGAACTGTAACTATGGATATGAGTGGCCGCGTGAAGCGCACACAATGAGCCCTCTCGGGCAGGGCTATAAGTGCAGGGACGGCCGTTACGTCTACGTTTTCGTTAATGACTACACGAATGTGTGGCCAAAATTCGCGAAGGCGCTGCGTCTGCCGCAGGAGGTGGTCACAGATCCTCGTTTTGCCACGAAGGAATCCACGACGATCATAGCCAACCGCTCTGCGCTTGTTGATATTATCCGCGAATATGCTCTAAAGCGCGACGCTCAGGATATTCTCGACGAGCTTATTGAGTATGACGTGCCGAGCTGCATACTTAATCAGTATAAGGATCGCTTTTCCGGCGAGTGGCTTGAGCAGTCCGTGGCAAACGGCTATCTTGTCGAGCACACCTATCCGTCGGGAAACAAGGTATATCTGGCGCAGATGCCGATTTATTTTGACAGCCTCGGAGTTCAAAATCTCTATGCCAGACACAGAGCCTTAGGTGAGGATAACGAAGCGGTAAAGAGTGAATTCGGCGGCAACTGAATTATAATGACTGAATCAGGGTCGAAAGACCCTGATTTTTCATGCTCCTTATCTTCGTATGAAATGCACAATAATTGCTGTTTGAAAACGGCGCGGTTTCGTAATATGTAACCTCAACAGCAGTATTGATTATTGATACAATAATGGCATAATATATAGGAAAAAAGCAAAATATGACTCAAATCGCGGAATAATCGGCAAAAATACACCTGAGTTTCCCAATTACGGCGTATAATTTGACGAAAACCGTGCCGCGTCTTTGTGCAGAAAGGAGAATTAAACTATGCTCCCCGTTGAATTGATAGCCGAGAATATGTGTCATTTTGGCATAAAAGTGGTGGTGGACAGGGAAAAAGACTTTCGGTTCAAAAAAGTGCAGCTGCTCACGCCGGAGCCGCGGAGCGAATTGGAGCCTGAAGTGCTGTATATCGGCGAACCCAAGATGATCCGCAGGCTGCCGAAAAAGCAGCTTCAAGATCACTTCTTCGTTGTCAGGACGGATCCGAAGGATGATGCTCCGCTGCGCGCCGGCATAAATGCGCTGCTTTACGACGAGAAGTATTCTCTCGGTACAGTGACGAACCATCTCCTTTCTCTTTTTGACAGATTGCAGACGTTTGACTACCAAATGCGACTTGCGGCGAGCGCCAACGCGGGACTTGGTAGGCTGCTTGAGGTGGGCAAAAATATGCTTCCGGATGCAACTATTGTTATAGTTGACTCGGCATACAATATTATTGCCGCCTCGCGTGACGGCAACTCGGGGAATGACTATGTTGACAAAGTGCTTGAGCTGGGATATTACGACAAAAATTCACTGCAAATGATGTCATCTGCCGGATATTTTGACATAAGCGAGCGATACACGCACCCGTTGCTGTCTTTACCGCCCAATGTCTGTAATGATCCCGTTTTGCTGCGAGCCTATACAGAAAACGGAATGTTCTTTTCCTTTGCCGGGTGCTACTTCCCGGGGAGAATACCAACAATGACCGAGGAATGGATATTCCGGCGTTTTACCGATCAGCTCGACTGCTATTATCGGGAAAGCGGCTTTTACAGTCAAAGCATGCCGCGGCGTCAGCAGAAGATACACGATCTGCTGAGCTACGGAGCGGAAAATCCGGAGCTCGTGCGCGACCGGGCGCGAGGGCTGCGCCTGCCCGAAAAAGGCAGCTTCCGACTTGGATGCATAGAGCTCGACGAAGCGGCGTCTGCATATCGTGCAGGGTATATGGTTCAGCAGCTTCACGCATGGAGCGGAATTTCAACCTATGGCGTTTTCCAATATAAAAACGATGTGCTGATCCTTTTTCAGGACTGGCATGATTACTCAGTGGCGGATCGCCTTGCTTTTGGCGAACGTTGGGGAGAGCTGCTTGCCATGCTGAGAAAAAATCGGGCACACATTGGAGTGAGCTTGCTTTTCACTGAGCTTTGGCAGCTGCGGACCGGCTATGATCAGGCAAAAGCGGCCATTGACTTGGGGCGAAGACTCGATCCGACCGAGGTAGATCATCAATACTCTAAGTATTATCTTAACGATATGCTGGAATATTACCGAGGCAAATTTCACCTTGATGATGTTGCCGTTCGATATCTTGACCGGCTTTCTAACGGCAGCGGCAGCGGCGACCTCATGTTGCTGTATTATTATTTGAGCACGGAGCGGAACATATCGCTTACGGCAAAACAGGTACATATGCACCGCAACAGCGTCATCTACCGCTTGCAGCGGATCCAAAATACGCTCAATCTTGATCTTGACGACCCAAATGTCAGATTGCGTCTGATGATCTCATTTGAGATATTCAGGATGCAGGGAAAACTCACTATACCGTCGGGTCAGCTTAACGAGCCCTCCGGCGGAGACAAGCTTATAATGCCGGAATAAATAAAAATAGCCCTCGTTCTCGGTGAGAGAACGAGGGCAAAGTCATTCGCTATTCCATGTATAGTCTTGCACTGCTTGTATATCCGGAAACCTCCCAATGCGGTATGCGTCCGGTCATTTCAAGTATCTTGAAAGAGATCAGCAGGCGCAGGCGCACCTCCGGATCATCAAGGTCGAGGGAAAGCATATCATGTATTTTCTGCACACGGTAGATGACGCTGTTGCGGTGCATATGTACCTGTTTTGCAACGAGCGAGATGTTCCGTTCAAGGCACAGATAGTAATAAAGCAGCTTCGCGTTGCTTGATGCGCTGCCGCAGTCATCAAGGAGCCTGTCAAGATAGTGCGTGTAGGTATCCTCAAGCGGCATGGTCTCCGAATAATGCTCAAGCATATCATCAAGATAAAACCTTGAGTAAAAGTAAGCAATATCGTCTCCGCTGCGCTTTTTGCCGATATTTGATGCGGCTTCAGCCTGAAGATAACCGACGCTCAGCTTCTTTACATCTTTAAAAAGCAGACTGATGCCGACATAGGCCTTGTTTTGCCTCAGTGTTGTGATGAATGCGTTCCAGTCCTCCTCGAAGCCCGACTGCCTGCATATGTCTGAGTCGTTCCAGTCGCGCAGCAGTATAATAACGGACGAACCATAATGAAAAACGCCGTAATTTTCAAGCGGACAGTGGGCGCGAAGCTGATTTGCAAGGTGCGATACCTTAAACATGGTCGAGCTTTCACACAGAATGAGTCCAACGCGAAATGCGCCCTGATACGGGATACGAAGCTGGGCGCAGCGGTCTCGGAAATATTCCTCCGAATCCTGCCTCGGGCGAATGAGATCGTCCAGAAGCTGCTGCCGCTTGCCTATCATACCGTCGTCCAATATGCCGTTGAGCTTATAGTATTCCTCAAGCTCATTCGTAAGGCAGGTAAACAGTGCGATGTCGAGCTGCGTCGGTTGCCCATCAAGAAAATAGCACCCGATAAAACAGTAGGCCGAGCCGTGGTTTTTATAGGAGCGCACGAGAAAGGGATAGCCGCATATAGTCTTTTCGGCAGGATACAGCATAGGCTCATAGCACTTGCGCTCGTCCTCGTAGTATCCGAAGCCGGCGATCTTATCCATGTCATCGCGGTTGTAGTATCCGCGACTTAGCAGCTCGCGAAAGTATGCGTTGTTTTCGACGGTGCTGCGTGTTGAGCAGACAATGTTATACGCAGAATCCGTGATGACGATAAGACAGTGAGGAAAGGCTTTTTTTGCTACCTCGAAAAACGGCTCATACCCACAACGCTCGAGAGCCGCCTGCTTAACGGAGAATTCAAATGCGTGAAACTGTGAAAACAGTGTGATGAGCCGGTTGACGACCTCGTTTATATCCGCATTTTCGCCTAATATTATGCCGCGTACCGAGCCGGGACATTCCGCCTGCGAGGGCGTTGCCTTGAAGATGAAGCTGTTGCGGTCAAGAACAGTCTTTTTGAGCTTCGAAAGCAGCTTTGCGGTGCAGATATACAAAATATCTGAACGCAAATCGTCCGATGGTGAGCTCAAGATCTGAACACCGTTAAATCCGCCGCCGAGCGTGCCGACGGTCTGCGCTTCATATTGCGCAAGAGTTTCTGCGATAAGCTGCAAGGACAGCGTCATGCGATTCCACCACACTTTCGAGCCGAAATTTCTTTATTACTATATAATATAACCTCAAATCGTTCAATGCGCAAGTAAGAATGCCGCAAAATATGCGGAATATGTATACTGTGTTGTATGCAATGCCCAGTCGGAACGTGGGAGACAAGGCACTTTTTTGTATGATATATCGTTGAGATGAGATAACTCGTCTGCTATTGTTAAATAGCAGACGAGCAATGGCACCAGCACTGCGCCGCTTTATATTGCTCAAGCTTCCGAAACGGAGAATGACTATGTTTTATGCATTTGGCGGAAAGATACCGCAGGCAGATCCCACCGCATTTGTAAGTGAAAGCGCCGAGATCATAGGTGATGTGAAGATAGGAGCGCGCTGCTATATCGGCCCGCACACCGTTATTCGCGCAGACGCAGCCGAGATCGTCATCGAGGATGAGGTCGCTGTGGAGGATCATGTCGTGATACACGCTGCGGAAAAATGCGTAATTGCCCGACGCTCGACTATTGGCCACGGAGCGGTCGTGCACGCAAAAAAACTCGGAGCGGAGTCGAGCATCGGAATGGGTGCCATACTGAGTCTCGGCTGTGAGATAGGCGAGGGGAGCATTGTTGCCGAAGCGGCCCTCGTTCCGCAGAAAAAGACGGTGCCGCCGGACACACTTGTTGCAGGTATACCGGCAAGGCCGCTGCGGCCGCTCGGCCAGGCAGACCGCGACAGCTGGCAGGCAACGAAGAATTGGTACGTTCGCCTTACCGAAAGATATATTGATCCCAATGATTATTTTCCCGTCTTGCAGAAGATGACATATACAAAGTGAAAAAATCAGGAGGTATGAAAAATGAATCCTAAGCATGAACCGCTGTTTACTCCGTTCTCAATCCGCAATACGCAGATCAAAAACCGCTATTTTATGGCGGCCATGGGAACGGTAACACATAACGACGAGGACGGTGCCTACGAGCCCGATGCAGTCGATTACTTTGTTCGCCGTGCCGCCGGCGGCGTCGGTCTGATAATCACCGGCGCAAACTGGGTCGATAACAACATCGAAGTTCACAGTGCGGGCTCTTTCCCGTGTCCGACGATATGTCCGGGCAAATATATAAAGACGGCTCGCGAGATCACCGACCGCGTTCACGCCTTTGACAGTAAAATTTTCGTTCAGCTCACAGCCGGTCTCGGCCGCAGCGCCATGCCTGCGATGATCCATGATCGCAAATTCGTGGCTCCGAGCACAGTCAGCAACCGCTGGAACCCTCGCATTGAGTGCAGAGAGCTCACGACCGAGGAGGTCGAGCGCATTGTGGAGCAGTTCGGTGTATCTGCGGTCATTGCAAAAAAGTGCGGCTATGACGGGGTTGAGGTCCATGCCGTTCACGAGGGTTATCTGCTTGACTGCTTCAGCATGTCGCTGTTTAACCACCGTACAGATAAATACGGCGGGGACCTGCGCGGCAGACTGCGCTTTGCAACTGAGATAGTCCAGAAAATAAAGAAATACTGTGGCGAGGATTTTCCTGTTATCCTTCGCTTTTCCCTCAAAAGCTATATTAAAGACATACGTCAGGGCGCCGTCCCCGGTGAGGAATTCAAGGAGCTCGGACGTGATACCGAAGAAGGACTTGAGGCAGCGAAAATACTTGTTGAGGCGGGTTATGACGCGCTCGACGTTGATGCCGGAACTTATGACAGCTGGTACTGGGCTCATCCGCCTATGTATTTTGACAAGGGAGTCTATCTTCAGTTTGCCGAGCAGGTCAAGAAGGTCGTGGACGTTCCCGTGCTTGCCGCGGGACGTATGGATGACCCCGATCTTGCGGCTCAGGCTCTGCTTGACGGACGCTGTGACATGATCGGACTTGCCCGTCCGCTCCTGACCGAGCCGGATTATGTGAAAAAGGTGCGTAATGGGGAGCTTGAGCTTATCCGCCCGTGCCTGTGCTGCCATGAAGGCTGCTTCGGACGCGCGTTTGACGGCGCCGTCGGTTCGTGTGCGGTCAATCCGGAGTGCTCGAGAGAGAGACTCGTCGGCATAAGACCCGCTGCCGAGAAAAAGCGTGTTGTCGTTGTCGGCGGAGGCCCTGCCGGTCTCGAGGCTGCACGCGTGAGCGCAATGCGGGGACACAGCGTTACCTTGCTCGAAGCAAGCAGCGCCCTCGGCGGCGCTCTCAAGCCGGCCGGAGTCCCGCACTTCAAGCAGGCGGACAGAGATCTTGTTGCGTGGTACGGTGCGACGCTGAAAAAGCTCGGCGTTGATGTTCGGCTCAATACACGCGCGGATAAGGCAACAATAGATGCATTCAACCCGCAGACGGTGTTCGTAGCAGAGGGCAGCACCCCTAAAAAGCTGAATTTACCCGGAGCCGACGGAAGCAATGTCGTGAGTGCACTTGATGTGCTTGAAGGAAAGACCGAGGTAGGCAATTGTGTCGTGGTCATCGGCGCGGGCCTTGTCGCCTGCGAATTGGCTCTCCATCTGCTGCACAGCGGTCACAAGGTGACTATACTTGCACGCCGCAAGCTCCTGCGTTCAAGCAAGCTGCCGGCAATGAACGAGTTCATGCTACGCGACCTGCTCGTGTTCCACGGTGCAAATATCGTAGAAGGCGCCGATCTTAAGAGTATCGATGCAGGCGGCGTTCACTACGAGCATGACGGTGCAGCTGCGATTGCCGAGGGCGATACCGTTGTCGCGGCGGTCGGTATGAGTGCAAATCACACCGTATTTGATTCCATACGCAACGATTATGAGGACGTCATTGCACTCGGTGACGGTTGTCGTGTGCGCAATATTATGGGCGCTGTCTGGGATGGATACGAGGCTGCTCGCTCGCTGTGATTCCTCCCTGAAATTCGATACTTCCCTTTCATGATATACAAAGAGCCGCATACTTCGTTTCGGAGTATGCGGCTCGAATTTTATTTATTCGGATATTAAATTCTCTTCCACTTTGCGCCGTTGGGAATGTCGGTGACCTCAATGCTCTGAGCCTTGAGCTCATCGCGGATGCGGTCTGCCTCGGAAAAATTCTTTGCCTTCTTTGCGGCGGCGCGGGCCTTGAGAAGCTCCTCGACTGCGGGGTCGGCTTCGCCGCTTTCGGATATGACGGTGAACTCGGCACCGCCGGAAACCGCCTGCTTTTTGAGCTCCTCGCGGCGGGCGTTTGCCTTTTCAATAAGACTGAGGCTCAGCACACGGTCAAAGTCGGCAATGGCTGCGAGCTTGGTGTCGTCATTGGTCTTGCACTTGAGAACGTCGTAGAGCGCGGTGACGGCGAGGGATGTGTTGAGGTCATTGTCCAGCGCCGCGATGAATTTCTCCTTGAGCGCGTTAAAAGCAGCCTCGTCAACCGGCTCGCCGGCAGGGACGAGGGCGGCGATGCGGTTAATGAGCTTGTTATAGGTGCCCTGCGCGTTGTCGAGGTTTTCCCAAGAGAAAACGAGCGACTTGCGGTAGTGGCTCTGAAGGCAGAACAGACGGTAGGCGAGAGGGTCGTAGCCCTTTTCCTCAAGCAGAGAAATCGTGAGAAATTCGCCCTTTGACTTGCTCATCTTGCCGGAATTTGTGTTCAGATGCAGAACGTGCATCCAATAGTTGCACCACTTGTGACCGAGGTAGGATTCGGACTGCGCGATCTCGTTCGTGTGGTGGGGGAAGGCGTTGTCGATGCCGCCGCAGTGGATGTCAAGATCCTCGCCGAGGTGCTTCATGGATATGCCGGAGCACTCGATGTGCCAGCCGGGGTAGCCTACGCCCCACGGGGAGTCCCATTTGAGTGCCTGATCCTCGAATTTGGATTTGGTGAACCAGAGGACGAAGTCGTTCTTGTTGCGCTTATTGGTGTCCTCCTCGACACCCTCGCGCACGCCGACGTCAAGATCGTCCGCGTTAAAATCGTTGAAGATGTAGTAGTGCTCGAGCTTTGAGGTGTCAAAATACACATTGCCGCCGGCAAAATAGGCATAGCCCGTGTCCATGAGCTTGGTGATTATTTTGATGTACTCATCGATGCAGTTTGTGGCAGGCTCAACGACGTCGGGGGTCTTGATGTTGAGTCTTGCACAGTCGTCAAAGAATGCATCGGTGTAGAATTTTGCGATGTCCATGACGGATTTGTGCTCGCGCTTTGCACCCTTGAGCATCTTGTCCTCACCCTCATCGGCGTCACTTGTGAGGTGACCGACATCGGTGATGTTCATGACGCGCTTGACGTTGTAGCCGATATAGCGCAGGTGCTTTTCGAGAACGTCCTCCATGATGTAGGATCTGAGGTTGCCGATGTGGGCATAGTGATATACCGTCGGGCCGCAGGTGTACATCTTGACTATATCGGGGTGATTGGGAACGAAGTCCTCTTTTTTTCTTGTTGCAGAATTATAAAGCTTCATACTAAACTCCTTCTGAAAAAATAAAGCCTCTCATGAGTATATACCCATGAGAGGCGTAGCTTACGCGGTTCCACTCTCTTTTGTAGCTTTCCGTGACCGGTAACGAGGTCAGACGCGGAGGCATTTCCTCCTCCGAGGCTCGCGGATGCATTTCCTTCGCTGTCCCGCGGCAAAGCTCTCAGCCAATGTCAATGCCTCTCTGGTCGGGCAGGGGAGAAGTACTTCTTCCGTTCAGCGCCAATGAAATATTACCATTGCGGCGTGTCCGTGTCAAGCGCTGTGCTTGAACACACCGATGTTTTTAACGAAGTATTCGATGCCGGAGTAGAGCGTCGTCACGAGGATGAGCACCCAGCATATGACGGCGATGATCTCCGGAGCGGGGAACCATGGACGTGTAGCGACGATGAGCACACCAAGAGCGACCATCGTGACGCCGGTCTTGATCTTGCCCGACCACGCGGCGGCAATGACTATTCCCTGCTCGACGGCGAGAAGTCTGAGTCCCGAAACGCCGAACTCACGCAGCAGCACGATCGCCACGACCCAGCCGGGGATGAGCCCGACCTCGACGAAATAGCACATTGCCGCCAGCACGAGCATCTTGTCCGCAAGAGGGTCCATGAACTTGCCGAAATCGGTCACAAGATTGTACCTTCTTGCGAGCCTTCCGTCAACGAGATCGCTCAGGCACGCAATTATGTAAACCGCGAGCGCGATATACGGCAGCTCAAGATACAAAAGCAGCATGAACACCGGAACAAGGATTATTCTTCCGATCGTTATCTTGTTGGGTAAATTCATAGTCACTCCTCCTCACCGATCAGGTTTCCGTCGTCGGAAACCGCAATTATGTTTACGGGCACGATATTGCCCTGTCCGCCTTTTCCGCTGAAGTAAACAAGTCCGTCTATATCCGGCGAATCATAGCAGCTTCTGCCTATCCACTGCCCGTCCTCGTCGTGATCTATGCAGAGCACCGGGAGCGTCCTGCCGACAAGCGAGGCGGCAAAATCGTCCATGATTCGCTCTTGGATATCCATTATAAGATCCGCGCGGTGCTGTGCCTGCTCAAAATCACAGTGCTCCATCTCGGCTGCCGGTGTGCCCTCCTCTGGGGAGAAGGGGAAAACTCCGGCGCGCTCGATCTTTACCTCGCGCAGGAACGCGCACAGCTGCTCGAACTCAGCCTCGCCCTCGCCGGGCAGACCCGCGATAAGGCTCGTGCGCAAAACAAGGTCGGGTATGCGCCGCCTGAGCGTTTTAAACAGCTCGCGTATGTCGTCTCCCGTGCCGTGGCGGTTCATTCTCTTGAGGATGTCGTTATTTATGTGCTGGATGGGAATGTCCAGATATTTTACTATCTTCGGGTTGGAGGCTATCTCGTCGATGAGCTCGTCGTCAAATTGGTCGGGATAAGTGTAGTGCAGCCTTATCCACTCCACGCCGTCTATCTCGGATATTTTTCTGCAAAGCTCCGCAAGAGAGCGCTTTCCGTAAATATCCGTGCCGTAGCGCGTTATATCCTGCGCGATGACGATTATCTCCTTAACACCGTGTGCGGCAAGGTCTCGCGCCTCCTCGAGAACGTTTTCCATCTTTCTTGAGCGGTATCTGCCGCGGATATACGGTATCGCGCAGAAGGCGCAGAAGTTGTTGCAGCCCTCGGCGATGCGCAGATACGCCCACGCGGGGCCGGTGCTCACGACGCGGGGAATTTCATCCACGGGTGCGCTGTTGTCGGCAAAAAGGCTCACCGGATTATCCTCGAAAACGGCATTTACCGCCTCGACTATTTCGCCGAAGCTGCCGACTCCGAGAATGGCATCGACCTCGGGCAGCTCCTCGGTGACGCTCTCGCGGTAGCGCTCGGTGAGGCAGCCTGTTACGATTATCTTACCGAGCTTGCCCTCGGCTTTGAGCTGCGCCATTTCGAGAATGGTGTCGATAGCCTCGCTTTTTGCTGCGTCTATAAATCCGCAGGTGTTAATGATAACGGCGTCTGCGCCGTCGGGGGAGGGAGCGAGCGCATAGCCCGCCTCGTTGAGCAGATACAGCATCTGCTCGCTGTTAACGAGATTTTTTGCACAGCCCAAAGAAATAAGGGCAATTGTTCTGTCCATCAGAAATCACCTTGAGTATCGTATTCGTTAAGCGCGTGTTTGATCTGCTCCCATGAGTAACCGCGCCGGAAAAGTGCGTCGGAGACCTTCTTTATCTGCGCGCGGTCATTGGAGTCATTCAGCCTCGTGCGCAGAAATCTTTCAAGATATTCGTCCTGCTCGGGCATCTGCTCAAGTGCCTCGTCCCACATTTCGCGCGGCACTCCGTGGCGCCGCAGCTCCTGCTTTATCCTCGCCTGACCGTAGCCCTTGGCGGCGTAGTGACGCACCACGCTGCCTGCGTATATCTCGTCGTTTATGAGCCCCATTTCGCAAAGCCAGTCGGCGCACAGCTCGGCATTTTCGGGCGTTTCGCCCTTTTCCGTGAGCCTTTTGCGCATCTCCTCGCGGGACATGGGTCTTGCGTTTATTATCCGCAGCGCCCGCGCCCTGCAAAGGGAGAGAGTGCTCGCCGAGGCAAGCTCCCTGTATTCCTCCTCACTCAGCTCCATGCCCGAGTGCAGAAAGCGGTCGGTTATGATGCCGAGCGTGGTCTTGAGCTCCTGCGCGCCCTCGAAAACGAGCGTGAAGCGCTCGGGCGAGGTCTGCTTTATCTCACAAAGCCGCACCTTGCTCAGCCTTCAAAATCTTCCGCGTCTATATCCACTGCGCGGCCTGCCGCACGGCCTGCCTTGTCGGCTGCCTTCTTCGCTTGCGGGGACATGAGCTTGTATGCGTTGTCGCGTATCTGCTGCTCGAGATCGTCGCAGATTTCGGGGTGGGACAGCAGGTATTCCTTCACGGCGTCGCGGCCCTGTATGCGCTGCTCGCCGACGGTGAACCATGCGCCGGCCTTGTCAATGAGCTCGAGCTTTACGCCCAGATCGACTATCTCGCCGACCTTGGATATGCCCTCGCCGTACATGATGTCGAACTCCGCCTCGCGGAACGGGGGCGCCATCT
>OQVT01001321.1_pt1 | contig 15529 bp, 10 predicted proteins | sample 1691561 | NCBI WGS metagenome assembly OQVT01 (sample SAMN03418260, study PRJEB22391) | human gut metagenome | biome: human-gut; feature: organic feature; material: feces | host: Homo sapiens | place: Tanzania | collected 2013-01 | reverse complement strand
TATGAATACAACATTTAATTTAATCATGGATATTGTTGGCACAATTGCTTTCGCTTTATTCTGGTGTGATTCATGGAACAGGACCTCGTTATTGTCCGTCTATTGAGGATAAGGTAGTGCGTTTTGCTGATAAGGATCATCATCAGGTGTTTATTGAGCCAGAAGGCTTGTATACAAATGAGATGTATCTGGGTGGTATGTCAAGCTCTATGCCGGAAGATGTGCAGTATGAAATGTACCATACAGTAGCAGGTTTGGAAAATGTAAAAATCGTGCGAAATGCATATGCAATTGAATATGACTGTATTAATCCAAGACAGCTAAAGCCAACGCTTGAGTTTAAAAAAATAGGAGGATTATACAGCGCAGGACAGTTTAATGGAAGCTCTGGATATGAAGAGGCAGCGGCACAGGGAATTATAGCAGGAATTAATGCGGCGCTGCATGTGCTAAAACGTCAGGAATTAGTGTTAGACCGTTCACAGGCATATATTGGTGTTTTGATTGATGACCTTGTGACAAAGGAAAACCATGAGCCGTATCGTATGATGACATCACGCGCAGAATATCGTTTGCTGCTTCGTCAGGATAATGCAGATCTTCGTTTAACTGCAATTGGTCATGAAATTGGGTTGATCTCTGATGAGCGTTATCAAAAACTAAATGATAAAAAACAACAAATTGATGAAGAAATCAAGCGTCTTCAAACGACTACTATCGGCACAACACCGCAGGTACAGGCATTTCTTGAACAGCATAACAGCACACTGCTGAAGAGTGGAATGACACTTGAGGAGCTGTTAAAGCGTCCAGAAATCTGCTATAATGATTTGAAAGAAATAGATACAAAGAGACCAGAACTGCCAGAGGCAGTGACGCAGCAGGTAGAGATCAGCATAAAGTATGAGGGCTATATTAAGCGTCAGCTGCAGCAGGTAGAACAGTTTAAAAAGCTTGAAAAGAAAAAGCTTTCACTTGATTTTGATTACAGTCAGGTACCGAATCTAAGAAAAGAAGCTATTCAAAAGCTTAATGAATATCAGCCGGCATCAATCGGACAGGCATCAAGAATATCAGGTGTTTCACCAGCTGATGTATCAGTATTACTTGTCTATTTAAATAGATAAACAAGAACGCTTTATTCGATATCGTTGTAGATAAGTAGTTGATATCTAATAGTAAACATAGAGCAGTAGAAATAAATGTGTAAACAGGAGGAAATAAATGGCAGAAACGATACAGCCGGGAGAATGCATTGAAAAAATTATGAATGCGTTTGCCCAGATTGGACACGAACTAACCAATAAACAGGCAGAGCAGTTTTTTCAATATTATGAAATGCTGGTTGAAACAAATAAGGTAATGAATTTAACTGCAATCACAGAGTTTGATGAAGTGCTGCAGAAACATTTTGTGGACAGCGTGCTAAAATCAGAGATTTTTATTAAGGAAGATACGAAGACTCTAATTGATGTTGGAACTGGTGCTGGTTTTCCAGGCGTTCCGTTAAAGATTATGTATCCAGAATTGAAGGTAACACTACTGGATTCTCTGAATAAGAGATTAAACTTTTTAAATCAGGTTATTGAACAGCTTGGCCTTGAAAATATCGCAACTGTTCATTATCGTGCAGAGGATGGAGCTAGAAAGGCAGAACTAAGAGAACAATTTGACTGTGTTGTATCAAGAGCAGTTGCCAATATGTCTACGCTGTGTGAATATTGTCTTCCATATGTAAAAGTAGGAGGATGTTTTGTAGCGTATAAATCAGGCAATGCAGAAGAGGAGATTGATAAGGCAAAGAAAGCAGTTCATCTGCTTGGTGGAGTAAAGGAAAATGCAATCTACTTTGATTTGCCGGATTCAGATATTGGACGCAGTCTTGTTATCGTGAAGAAAAAAGAGCCTACATCAAAAAAATATCCTAGAAAAGCGGGATTGCCGAGCAAGGAACCGCTGCATAAACTACCTCAAAAGAGAGCGACTGCTGAACTACGTGGATCTATCATTTCTGGACGGCATCCAGAAAACGGAGAAACTCTTCGGTCTTGACTTCTATTACGATGCCCCTGATTCCCCTCTAATACGGAAGGAAGTTGAGAATCAGGTCGAAAAGGTCTTGTCCCTTTTGCCTGACAGGTGCCGTGAAGTGTTCGTGATGAGCCGCTTCAAGGGAATGAAAAACCGAGAGATCGCCGAAATGTTAGGAATATCCCAGACCGCTGTCGAGAAGCACATCAGAAGAGCCTTGGCATCCTTCACAGAAGAAGCGAAAGAACAAAACTCGCCTGCATTCAGCTGGTTTGTCCTTTCGCTCCTTATCGGATGTTCATGACAGGATATTCCTAATACTTCCGAAGAATGTCCGCGACCCGCTTTCGGTAGTTTGGATCAGCAGTCTTGCGGAAGTGGCCTTTGCGGTGAGTCCACCAGTCTTTCTCGAATCCGCTGACTTTCTCCGAGAATCCTTCCTGGTCAAAGTCCTTTCCTTTCCTGACGGAGTCCTCACAGTAATCAAAGAACATATTCCATCTGGCCAAGTAGAAAGATGACATGAGTCCCGACCACTCACGGCTTGCATAGTCACCAAGACTGCTGCCACGGTCGCCCCAAGTGGTGATAAGGCAGCGCGCGTTGCTTTCAAAATAGTTCTTCTCCCTCTTGTCGGTGCCCCAACTTCTCGCGTCCGAGATCCATCCGCCCAACAGGAAAGAAGGCTCGCAGGCAAGCAGAGCATCCATGTCCTTGAAGATCCCGTTGATTCTCCCGCGGAGAGCTTTCATCCGTACAGGATCTTCGTCATCAAAGGCTTTGGAGTATTCCTGGACCTCGTCCTGAAAGACATTGGCAAGATACTGCCTTGTCATGTTCACAAGATCAAAACGCTTGGCGGAACTGTCGAAAAGGAGTTCCAGCGCTTTTTTAAGATCCGCGTTCGGGAAGCCGCACCTTTCTTCCGATGTATGGCGGCACCGGCCAAGATCAGGACGGAGGGTCATCGGGGAACGGTGACCCTTGCCATTATAGATCTTCCGCGCGAGCATATTCCACGCCTCCGCAGCTGCCGCGCTTCCGTCCGCCCTGCGTTCCGCGAGAGCCGAGGCATATTTTTCCGGAGTCAGTCCCCTGCCATAGCTCCATGCTTTCTCAAAGACATAGTCAAACATGTATGGGTTGCAGTCGAATCCCTCAAGGGTGCCACCCAGTCCACATATTCCCGGGCCTGCCTCAGTCAGGACATTCTCTATCTTCTCATGCGTGTCGGCGAAGTTGCCTTTGAGCATAGAGTTTCCTCCAAAATTCCCGAGGTAGCACCAGATGAAAGGAACGCCGTGAAAGCTGTCTGTCATCTTCCAAACCTCCTGATAGTCACAGTAGTAGTCCAGCAACATCGATCGTTCGGCAGGATAAGATGTGATGTAGGACTTTATCCTCTCTCCAGTCCAGTCTTTCCTTTGGTAGTAGAAAAGCCAAGTCATCTGGAGCCACACGGCATCCTTGTCAGCACTCACCAATGACTCGCAGACCTGCCGGCCGACCCTGGCAAGGTAATCCGGTTCCCAGGACGGCGGAGTCACCTCGTTGAACAGATCGATTCCATAGATGTGGTCAGTGCCATACATCTCTTCCTGAATCTCCAGAAACCTTTTCTGGATTCTTGAATATAATGGATCCATAGGATCAAGGAACCAACAGGTGTATGGTTCCTTGAATCCCGCCCATTCTCCCAGAGAACGGATGTCAGCCTCAGGGAAAACGCGCTTGACGGCTTGCGGCACATGTCCCGCGAAGGCCGGCAGGACTGTTCTCATGCCAAGCTCCCGTTCCCGGCGGACAATCTTCCTCTGCAGTTCCTCCTGTCCATCAAGCCAAGACACCGGAAGCGGCCCCTGCCATCTGTCAATGTTCTGCATCCGATGCCACGGAAGATGTGCAGGGCCTGTGAAATAGCCTCTGATCTCATCATCGGTCAGACCAAGTTCCGACCAGACCTTGTACCAGACGCTTTCCTGTCCCGTGATCGCAAGCGGGAGGTTTATCCCGTTCAATGCCATCCAATCAATGAAGCGTTCCCATTCCTTCCAGCCCCACCACGGAAGAGTGTAACCGAAAGTACAATAATTAAGGAAGAAACGGTTGGCCACCCTCGCCTCCGACGTGAACGGTTCTCCGACCACCGGCAATGATGACGGCAAACGGACAGGATCGTGACTGTACCATGAGACATCAACCTTGCAGCGATACCTTAGGTACCAGTTCAGTCCCATAGCCATCGCCGGCGCGCCAGTTCCGCTGACAAGAATTCCGCCGCCGGAATCCTCCACGGTGAAAAATTCAGCATCAGCCTTGTTGCGGCTTACATCCTGAAACCTGATCCGGTCACATTGTTCTCCCAAGATTCTCCGGGCCAATGCAGTCGCGGCCTCAGTCGAAACGGAGGCGAAAACAGAGTCGGTACAGGCAGCCATCAGAACCATGGCCAGCATGAGACGAAGTTTCATCAGACCTTGAGGAAGCATTTCTTGCGATAAAGGAAATAAAGGAATAACCAACAGACTGTGAAATAGCCGATGTTCATCACGAGTCCCGAACAACTTTCAGGGACAATGCCGGACAATCCTTTGAAGAAGAAGCCGGTCACAGGCCAGAAACCTATGATTCTCTGCGCCATGTAGATTGTGATGGAGTTCATGCCGACAACCTGGAAAAACACCGTGCCTTTCCTCCAGCCTTTGACATCGATCAGATAATAAAAGACAGCGAACAGCCCTATCGACCACGCCCCGCACGCAAGGACGAAAGTGCTGGTCCACAATTTTTTGATGACGGGGAACCAGTGAGCCCAGACGACAGCCACGATCGCCATGACAATGGCCGCCGCAAGCATGTTCAAAGTCTTTCTTTCTCCGGTGGCGGGCGATTCCTTGACGTAGCGCCCCGTGAACATTCCAAGCATAGCCGTGACGACAGCGGGAATCGTGCTGAGGATTCCTTCCGGGTCATATACTCCCGGCTTGTAGATGTTGTCCGGAAGCAGGAGTCTGTCGATGTAGAAGGCTATGTTCCCCTCTTTTGACAAGGAATCCGCACCTGCCGGAGCATCCGGGGCTACGACAAGTTTGAGAAGAAGAAAATACCCTATAAGGATACCGGCAGCGACACCCCACTGTGTCTTCTTTCCGGTGTGGCAGTACAGGATGGCCGCCAGCATCCAAGCCAGACCGATTCTACCAAGCACACTTGGAATGCGGAGAGACTCGAAGTGAAACTGGAAGAAACCCTCATAGACCAGTCCGAGGAAGAAAAGCGTCAGTCCACGCCGGATGACATCCAATGTTATCGACTTATCCGACAGTCCCTTCGAGCGTTTTTTCTCAAGGGAGAACGGGAATGTCATGCCGGAAATGAACAGGAACAGCGCGAAGATCGTGTCGTGGTGATGCAACCCGATCCAGTTCACATGGCTCATCTGCTGAGCCAGCCAGCAATCCTTGCCTCCCGGAAATATTCCGCAGGCCTCCGCGATGACAGCGCTCAGCCCCATGATGAACATCATGTCAAAGCCCCTGAGCGCATCCAACGACAAGAGTCGTCCGTTTGAGTTCGCCATATATCCTAATTATTCAGTATCGTCAGTTTCCAGTTTCCTGTCGGCCCCCAAAGGTAGCCGGTGTATAATATTCCTTTACGGATCTTGATGCCTTCCGCCTCGAAATAGCCGCTCTTGGAACCCAACTTAACTATTCCGGCCTTGTCATCAATGAACGCAAGGCTCTGCTGAGAAAGCTCGACCATCCCGTTGAAAGTTATCACTGAGACCTTTGCAGTCCTCTTGCTTCCGTCCCCGGTGAACCAGTAAAGACGTTTCTTGTAGATGCAGAAACCCTGCATCGGAGCTCCGTCGTTCAGTTCGACACTATTGATGAAAAATGAATATTTCGGCTTGAGGGCGCTCAGGTCATGAACAGCCACGTCGGGGCTGATGGTCTCGATTTCAGCGACAGGACCGCTGCCTCCGCCTCTTACAACAGTTCCGATGTTCACGGTTGTGACAGGAACCTTCTTAGCCTCCTTCAAGGACCAGACCACGACTTTTGTGTCTTTTCCCGAGACCTCGCCACTTGAGTAGAGGATGCAGAGATTGTCGTTCTCCGTGTCGGTGCAGACCAGAAGATTCTGATAAGGCCCGACATAATAGTTGTCCTCGCAATCCTCCGGCATAAGTGTCACGCCAGGCTGGTACCTGACCCGTGAGATGATCTTTTCCGCGTAGTAGTCCCCCTCACCGCCTAACCTGCTGGAATAGTTCGATGTCCAGACGTAGGCATCTTCGCCGTCCTCCTCGACCGACATGTTCGTCCCATGGGCGGCGTACCAGATCTTCATCTCCTTCCGGTACTGTCCCGAAGGGGTCATCCGTTGGAAGTACAGTGCCGAATGACGGGTGCCGCATGCCAGGATGTCACCGTTCTTGAGAATGTCGAAGCATTGCATGCCGACATCACCACCCGCGATAGACAACGCATTGGCATACACGATGTCATCCGATAATGTTTTTCCGTAACGGTCGGACGGGATGTCCGGCTTGTCGGTCTTGACGATAGTGTTTTCACCTCCGTTGCCATAGGATGAGGCATGGCTGCAGGCACACTGCGAAAACAGCATGCCCGCGACCAATGAAAAAACGAGAATAATTCTGTTCATTTATCCAATTGAGTTCCTTGCGAATAAACAAATCATTTCGTCCACTCCTCCGGCAAGGTGTCTGTCCACTTTTCCGGAAGGATGATGGTGACCTTGGAAGCCTTGGATGCGTTCACGGTCGCCTCGTCAACGGTGCTGGCATCCGTATTTCCTGTGTTCAACTGTACACTGGTGAACACGTTTGACACATAACCTTCCCCTCTCACCATGGCGAAGACATCACCTGTGTTGGCGGATTCCTTGATCTGGATGGTCGGGTAGAATCCGCAGACGAGGCCGGCGGCATAAGGCTTGTCGGCTTTTACGCTGGCGTGCGAGCCGACATAGACATTGGCGGAGTTCGTACATTTTGTGATCACGATGTTGTCCGCGCCACGGCCGATCAGACCCGCTCCGCCTTGGGTGGTATAGCCCATCACCTTGCCTTTGTTGTGGCAATCGGTCATCTCCAGAGAGTTGTACACTGTTCCCATCAATCCACCGAATGATGCTGAATATGCAACCTCGCTGCGGCAGTCAACCGTGCCTTCGTTGCGGCATCCAGTGAGTTTCATGGAGCCTTCGCCCCCATCGCGGATAAGTCCGATGAATCCACCAACCGCATCACCTATCGCCTTGACCGTGCCCTTGTTGTAGCAGTTCTTGGCGACAAGCATCTTCCCTTTAGCGACCCTCACAGCACCTGCGAGACCTCCGACGTTACCGTTACCTTTTTTGTCCGCTCCGTTTGTGAATATTATGTCGCCAGCGTTGTAACAGTCCTCATAGTAGCCACACGCATAACCCGCGATACCTCCGAGACCGGCGAAATTTGTCTTGCCGCCACCGAAGTCTGCTTTGATGTTTCCGGTGTTGTATGTCCTGTACATCTTGACTCCCGCACCGTCCGACTTTCCGAGAATGCCTCCGAACCAAGCGTTCCCGAGGCCGATCTTGTTGGTGCTGATCGTGACATCGGACTCGTTCGAGCAATCGTAGATCTCAAGTCCGTCATTGTCCCACACGTCCGCGATGAGACCTCCGAAGAACATCACCGCGACGAGGGAGAAGTTTCCGCGCACATGGCAGTTCCTGTAGGTTCCTCCGGCTGTCTCATCCCCGACCAGTCCACCGATCATCGTTCCCTGACGGGTGTTCCCGATCTGCGTCTGAGTGTATTTCACGGTAGAGATGACGTTCTCGAACGTGGCACCGTTGCTGTAGGCGGCGATGCCGCCGGCTCTGTCGTTACCATCCGTGATGTTGAATGTTCCGGCGATCTTGAGGTTCTTGACGGTACCGTCGCCTTTGACGGTCTGGAATATTCCCGCATCACCGGAATTGGATTCTATCCTGTAGGTGATTGTGTGATTCGCCCCGTTGAACACTCCGGAGAACCCGGCATTGACATAGAGGGATTTAGGTGTTCCGGTGAGGTCTATGTCAGAGTTGACGATGACCTCGCCTCCATCCTTCCAAAGCGAGCAGTCACCGCCTTTCATGTAAGCCTCGGCGAAAGCAAGGAAACCATCGGCATCATTGATTCCGAGCATGGACACCGGCAGTTCCAACTCTCCGGTCTCTCCGGTGTCTGAAGTCAGATCGAAACGCACTGTTCCGGATCCGGTGAAGCCTTCAGCGGTGGCAGACGGCGCGGTCACAGTCAACGTGGCCTCGTTGTCGCCCTTCTGCAGATCGACATTCCATCCGGCAGGAACATTGGTGATCGTCACCTTGTCGATGTTGGCATATTCAACGGACTTCATCGTGCTTGTGGAGCCGTGCGCGACTCTTTCCAGTCTATCCGCCTCGAATTTGAGAACAGGAGCCGACGCAAGAACCTGCACGCTGAACGAAACCGGGCTTCCCAATGTCCCTCTCTTGCTGACAGGGGTGACCGTGATTGTGCCTTCATGCTCGGCGGTCTCGTCCTTCAGGGCCGGAGCGGTGATGTCAACCTTGCAGCCTTCCCTGTCAAAGACGACCGTCCAACCTTTAGGAGCTGTGCTTTCAATGCTCCAGACATTTGAGAGCGAGGCCGGAATATTCATTGTCTGGGCATATTTCATGTTCAGCCCTTCCGCCACTCCATCAAGAGTGAACTCTACCGAGGCATCAGTCACCGAGACATTGATTGAGCGGGTCAATGTCCTTCTGTCGTAAGAGGTTACATCTATCTTGACCACACCGTTCTCCGCAGCCGAAGTGTTGTCTCCGGCAGGAGACGAGATGTGTATCTTCTTCTCTGTCGCCGCAAAATAGGCGTCCCATCCGGCAGGAGTCGTGAACTCCACCTTCGAGACTCCTTCCGAGCTGACAGGGAATGCTCTGGCCTCATCGTAGAAAAAAGTCTGGGTTCCGCCAAGCTCCGTGCCGGCGTCACCGTTGATGTCGAAAGTGAAAGCCTCCTCGGCCTCCTTGTCGCATCCGACCGCCATGGCCAAGGCCAGTGAGACAGTCGTTAATATTTTCATATAATTCATTTTCATTGTTATTAATATCCTGGGTTCTGTACTAGATTCTTATTCTTGTTAAGCTCGCTCTGAGGAATGGCAAGCCAGTAGTTCTTTTTGTCGAACTGTCTCTTGGCCTGCTGCTCGGCCTCCACAACCCTGTAGAAATCATCCTGAGTCTTTCCGCTGACATTCCAGGCCTTAGGCTGTCTGTTCAGCAGGTCCTCGGCCTCTTTCCATCTGCGGATGTCATGATAGCGCCGTCCCTCGAACATGAACTCTATCGAGCGTTCCTGATGGAGAACCTTGCGCAGATCGTCTCCGGTAGGGATTCCGCCGACAATCGCCCATGAATCCTCGAACTTAGGAAGTCCGCACCGTGTCCTTACCTTGTTCAGATAGAGAAGACTTGTGGAGCTGAGGCTTCCGTTATATTCAAAGTCGGCCTCCGCATAGTTCAGGTAGAGTTCCGCCAGACGGAGGTACGGGTATGAGTAGGGAATGGCGTTCTTGGTCTTCTTCTCGTAGTCGTAGTAACTGCTTTTACGCACCCACTTCTGGCAGAAATAGCCGGTGCAGCTCTGGTACTCGGTGGTCGGTGAAATCCATCCGTGAAGTTCGCCGCCTCTCGCGTGGAGGGTGATCTCCTTGCTCTCGATCTGGAACTGTCCTCTGTCGTAGCCGACCGATGCGTAGAAACGAGGATCCCTGTCTCTGTGAAGGAGTACCGTGCTGTCGCCTGGAGCCACACTGTACAGATCCCTGTCCTTGGTGAGCGGATCCACATCCATCGGCAGACCGTTCTTGGAGTAGTACATCTCCACAGCCTCCATGGTCGGCACGAGTGTAGCCTGCCAGCTCATCTGGTCATTCTGCACGGCGCGTGGAGTGGAGCAAAGCTGGAGGTTCCAGATTTCTGTCTTGTCGCCTTTGGCCATAAGATATTCCTGGCCGTTCCAGTCTTCCTCCGTGAATGCATTGTAGTAATTATCCTTCCCTTGCGTCTGGATGTCTGATCCCGGCTTCTGGTTTGTGGTGTAAAGGGAGTAGTTCTTTTCCGCTTCGATGATGGCTTCCTGACTGGCATCCATGGCACGTTTCCATTTTTCCCTGTCGCTGACAGTGCTGACAAGCTGTGTCCCGTCCGGATTCTTGAAGTCAACCATGTCCGGATTGCCGTTCACAAGCGGAGACGCGGCCCAAAGGAACAGTCTGGCCTTGTAGGCAAGTGCCGTGGCTTTGGACGGAGTCCCCCATTCCTGTTCGATCACAGAATCCGGAAGCAGCCCGGCCGCCTTGTCGTAGCACTCAGCTATGAAGTCAACGCACTCATCAACAGGTCTTCTGCTCGGGAACATCTCGTTCTTATCATCGGTGTCGAAAGGAATGAACCTCTTGATCAGCACCGTCGGCCCGTAGTAGTCGAGCAACGTCTGGTGGTAGTAGCCGATCATGAACCATGCCTCGCCCTCGTACCTTGAGGCGGCCGATGCGTCCAACCCTTTGACGTTATGAATATTGTCGATGAAGTAATACGCGTACCGTATGCCTCTGAAAAGATCATAGTTGGTGCCGTTCGTCCTTGCTACCGGAGCCCAGTAGCCAAAATATGTCTGGCTTGGATTCTCCTCATTGTAATGAAGACTTTTACCGGGGAACCAGTAGGAGGTGCTTCGCGGGCCTGACATGAAGTCGTCTCCGGCGAACTGGTCCGGTGATTTCGTATAAGAGAAGAGTACCGGCATGTACTGCATCATATTGAAGCGGAATTTCTTCGCTTCGGCCGGTGTCTTCCAGATGTCGTTCTCGGTGGCCTTGCTCTTAGGGACAACATCCAGATAGTCGCAGGAGGTGTAGCCCAGCGTGAGCGCGGCGAATAATATCAATTGTATTTTTCTCATGACGTCAAATGTTAGTAGTTGAACTGGATGCCGATGTTGAATGTCCTCTGGAGAGGATAGGTGAGACCGTTGCCGGAGCCTTTCTCAGGATCCCAGTACTTGAACTTGGAGAAAGTGAGAAGGTTGGTGCCGGAAAGGTAAACCCTCATCATCTTCCAGGTGTAGCCAATCTCGGCTGTCTTAAGCCTGAGGAACGCCGCATTGCGAAGGTACAGGGTGCTGTTCACAGTGTTGTTCACATTCCATCTATCGGACAGCCTTGGATAGGAAGCGTTTGGATTCGGGTCGCTTTCGGACCAGTGATCCTCCGCATGGTACATCATGAGACCGTTGCCCGGGTCCGTGGCCGTTGAGAACGGATGGTTGTCGTACATGAGCAGAGACCGTCTTCCAAGCCCCTGGAAGAATGCGGACACATCGAAAGACTTGTACTGGAGCGAGAATCCGAAACCGTACGAGAGTTCAGGGGTGGTTGTCTTGTCTATCCACATCTGGTCATCGTCATCGATCTTGCCGTCATTGTTCAGGTCTTTGTACTTCGCGTCACCGGCCATCAGAGGATAGAGGGTGGCGAGAGAGGACTGGTCAGGAGAGTTCCGGATGTCCTCGTCGTCCTCGAAATACCTGTCGAAGACATACATCTTCATGCTGTTGATGGAATGACCTTTCTTGTACTGATAATCATATTCATAAGAAGGCTCGTCCATGAATTCTATCTCATTGTGCGCATAGGTCAGCGATCCTCTCAGGGAAAGGATCAGCCCATTGGAGAAAGCCTTGTTATAGTCCAGCGAGGCGTCGATTCCGCTGTTGTCAACCTTGCCGATGTTACCCCAAGGCGTGATGCCGGAAAGGCCGAATGAAGACGGCAGAGACTGCCTTTGCATGAATATTCCGCTACGTTTCTCATAGAAGTAGTCCACTATGAGGTTGAGCTGCCTGAAGAGTCCAAGCTCCACTCCGATGTCCAGTTTCCTGGAAGTCTCCCATGTGGCTGTGGCGTTGCCGTAGGTAGAGATCTTCGGGCCACTCTGCCCGTTCAGGCTTGGTCCAAGGGCTATTCCATAACTTGAGTTCATGTTGACTGTTGAAAGGTAAGGGAATCTGTCCGCAGTGCTGGAAGAGATCACATCGTTGCCGACAAGTCCGTAGGAAGCCCTGAATTTAAGCAGGTTGACTTTGTCTTTCAGGGTTCTCCAATATGGCTCGTTGGAGATCACCCAACCCGCCGCGATGGACGGGAAGAAGCCGAAGCGGTTCCCTTTCGCGAAGTTTTCCGATCCGTTGTAGCCGAAATTGCCTTCGATCATGTAACGCTTGTCATAATCGTAGGTGATTCTGCCTGCAAGACCTTGCTCACGGTATGGCAGGGAAGCATATTCATTGGCGGCCGCGATGTTCATGACCCTTTCTTTCTGGTGATAGAGGAAAGTCGCGCCGACGGTGTGCCTGAGGAATGTCCTGTTGTAGTCGATCTTGGCCTGGAATGACAGCTCGCGGAGTCCGTCATTCGCTCTTTTGGTGTCAAGGTAGGTGTTGCCCTGCTCCGTCTGGATCATGTCCAGAACATAGTTGCCGTTCTCGTCCACGCTAAAGTCGTGCACCCTGTAAAGGAATGGCTTCATGGAATGGCTCACGGCTGAATACACCCTGTTGTAGAATGTCGCCAACCCATAGGCACGGAGTCCCTTGGTGATGAAGCTGAGATCCTGATCCACCGAAAGAGCGGAGGTGAAATGTCCCCGGTATTGGTCTGAATAGCCCTTGCAGAGTTCGGCATAAGGGTTTGTGCTGTAGCCGGTCGTCCAGCGAGGGGCTGTGCCGAAACGGACAAAAGTGTCATCCTCCTCGGAAGGCAGTACCGGAGCGAACTCGCATGGCATCGCTTTCAGGCTGTAGTTGAACAGCGTCTCCGTGCTTGTCACAGGAGTGTGCTGGAAATGAAGCTGGGTGTTCATTCTCAAGGACACTTTCGTGGTCGATGTCAGGAAGGCGTTGATGTTGGCCTGGAAAATGTATTTCTGGGAATTGATGTTCGTGTTGAAATCGGAGAAATCCGGCTTCTGGAGGATTCCGTTCTCATTGTGGGCAGCCACATTCATGAAGTAATCCACCTTCTTGCCTCCACCGGTCATGTTGATGTTGAAGTTCTGGTTGAAAGTCCTGTCCTTGAACAGAAGATTGTACCAGTCCACGTCCGGATAGGCGTACGGATTCACATGGTTCATGGTGTTCGTGATTTTCTCCTCGGAGTAGTAGGCATCCTTTCCTCTGGTCTGAAGAGCCTCGTTGAATGTGTTCATGAAGGTGACGGCATCGGCAGCTTTCGGAATTTTGGTGGCCTCGGAGGTACCGGTCTCGACCCTTACATTGATGGACATCCTCTCGGCGTTGCGTCCGCTCTTTGTCGTGATGATCATGACTCCGTTGGCTCCCCTTGAGCCGTAGAGAGAAGTCGCTGTGGCATCTTTAAGAATCGAGAAAGACTCGATGGTCTCAGGCGCTATGTTATTGAGCATCTGGGCTGTGACCTCTACACCGTCAACGATGTACAACGGGGATTGCCCGCTTCCGAATGTGGATATGCCACGGATCCAGAACGTAGCTCCGTCCGCCACACCCGGCTCTCCGGTGGACTGTACGGAGATCACTCCGGCAATCCTTCCCGCGAAAGATGTGGAAAGGTTCGATGTGGACGCACGCAGCTCACTTGGCTTCACAGCCTGAACGGCTCCCACAAGACTCTCTCTCTTCTGCGTACCGAATCCTACAACCACCACATCGTCAAGAGTGTTGGCGACTTCTGACAGTGTTATGATCCGGATTTTGGACAACTCCTCCACAGTCAGTTCCTTCCTGTCATAGCCGATGCACTCGAAGGTCACCGTCACGGCTCCGTCCGGAAGCCGGAGGTCGAAGTTTCCGTCCACATCCGTCACCGTTCCGGTTGTCGTCCCGGCCACATAGACACCCACACCGACTATCGGCTGGTTGTCAGAGGATGAGATGACCGTCCCTTTGACGGATCTCACGTTTTCTTTACGGACAACGGAATTCTGGACCTTTGAGATTGTGACGTACTTCCCGTTGATGGAATAATGCATCGTCGGCCCAAGAATCTTGTCCAACACAGAAGTGATCGAAGCGTCCTTGAAGGATGCCGTCACCGGAATGGTCGTGTTGATCTCGTTGCTGTCGAAGATGAAATGATAACCCGTGCGGGCTTCCACCTCATCCAGGACGGCTCCTAATGTTGTAGAGGAAAAGTTCCCCGTGACCTTCTGCGCGCTCATCGCCGTTGGCAGCAAGAGACATAGCGCCAGAATGACGATAATAGGTTTGTGTCTCATGAATGTTACTGGTTATTGTTTTTGATTTATGTAATAGACTTTATTGCCCTTGCGGATGCTTATAGGAAGGATGTCGGACAGGACTTTAAGGATCGTGTCCACAGAGTCATCCTTGCTGAAAGACACGCGGATGGTCCTGTCACCCAAGGACTTGTCCTCAAGGATCAAGTGGGTGTCATACTCCCTTTCGAGCCGTTTCAGAAGTGATGAGAAAGGAATATTGCTGTACTTGATTATCCCGGAGGTCCATCCGCAGTAGTCTCTGACATCCACTGCTTCCTTTGTGAGTCCCTTGTCCCCGATCGTGACCAATTCTCCCGGTGACACGAGAGTCTCTTCCTCTCCGGTCTTGAACAGAATTGAACCTTCCACCAACGCCGTGAACGCCTCACCATCCTGCTCGTAGGCGGAAATGTCGAACTTTGTTCCCAAGACCGTGACAGTGCATTTGCTCGTATTCACGTTAAAAGGCCTCTCCTTGTCATGAGCGACCTCGAAATAACCCTCTCCAGAAAGGAAGATGTCCCTGGTTCTTTTGTTGAACTCCGATGTGTAGCTCAGCCTTGACCCTGCGTTGAGCATCACCTTGGTTCCATCCGGCAAAGCTATGTCAGTCCTTCCACCCGCCGGGACATTCACGACATATTCTTGGACCGCCGCGGCAGGGATCGCCGGATCGGATTCCCCTGTGTGGATTCTGAACATCACCACGGCAATGACGACCGCCGCGGCAGAGACCGCGGACACAAAACGCCATGCCCGGCGTCTCTTATAGGACTTGATTGTGGCCTTGACATCCGCCAAGGACGCCAGCACCTCCTCTGAAGGCTTGTGAATCTGCTCCCAGAACTTTTCGTATTCACGAAACTCTTTCAATTCCTCGGGAGTGGCGGTTATCCTGTCATAAATCTCATTTATCTCTTCCTTGGTCGCCTTGCCCTCAAGGAAGCGGTCATATAACTTTCTGATTCTTGTTTCCATTCTGTAAAATCGGACTTGTTACATATTATATAACACAGAATGCAGGATTTACCTAACCTTCCCGGATGATTATTTATCCGCGTGGAGGCTAATTTCTTATGAATGAGAAGCTGTTTTGAATTGTTTGTTTGAAGGTTTGAGAGTGAAAAACTTCAGTTTC
>OQVT01001319.1_pt1 | contig 15534 bp, 10 predicted proteins | sample 1691561 | NCBI WGS metagenome assembly OQVT01 (sample SAMN03418260, study PRJEB22391) | human gut metagenome | biome: human-gut; feature: organic feature; material: feces | host: Homo sapiens | place: Tanzania | collected 2013-01 | reverse complement strand
AGAAAAGTTGGCATAAAGCGGCTTTGCGGCAAATAGGTTGCTTCAATCATCAACGGGTATTCTTTTGCAGAGCGAAGCCGCACGAGCTTATGGAACATGGTTCCTACTGGATACCCAGTTGCAATCGAAAGGCTTTTATCTGCACGAACCAGCGTACAATCAATGATCTCATTTTGAATCAAAATATTGATACTTTTCAAAGAGTCCGTAAATGAATAGAACTTTGAAAGCGGCTGCGCAAACATGTGAGGTTTGACATATACGCCATTTCCCTGCACAGAGTAGACCACATCCGCGTCTTTCAGCATATCCAATGCTTTGTGAACTGTTGTGCGGCTGACGTTGTAGCTGCGGCATAGACTTTCTTCACTGGGTAAAGGCTCATTCTCAACGTATTTTCCATTTTGAATGTCAAGCAGGATCTCTTGATAGATGGAGACATAGAGCGCGTTAGTAGCCACAGGAAAGCCTCCTTTGCAAAAGTAGCTAAATCAATTTTAACGCATTTTTTGCAAAAATGCTATTGTTATTTTATTGATAATTCTTTAACTAATTAACGTAAATTAGATACAACTGCGCCAGTTGTATCTAAAAAAACAAGATACAACTGGCGAATTTGTTTCAAATTTCAAAATCGCTGGACATGAATTGCTGATTTCTGTACACTATAACCAAAGAAGTGAGGGACATAGCATAGCAGGTCTATGTAGTCGCCGCAGAGAAGCAATGCAAGACTGTGAACGATAAGGCAGAGCATATCACAAAGTAGGAGTTTTGATTCATGAAGTTATTTTCCATTATCCTGTTTGCCATTACATATATTCTGATGATCGCATTGCCGAAAAAACGCCCCTACGTCGCGCTTATTTCTGCGGTGATCTTCGTTGCCTCCGGCGCGATGCCGCTGTCCTCTGTTTTTACCGCCGTTGACTGGAACGTGCTTCTGATGCTCGCCGGTACGATGGGCACGGTCGCGCTGTTTATCGAGTCGAAAATGCCGGAGCGCATGGCCGATCTTCTGCTGCAGAAGACGCCCAACATTATGTGGGTCGCGGTTGCGCTGTCCGTGTTTGCTGGCGTTGTATCCGCGTTTGTCGATAACGTTGCGACGGTTCTCATGATCGCGCCGGTTGCGCTGTCGATCGCCAAGAAGCTGAAGATGTCCCCGGTCGCGCTTCTCATCTGCATCGCCGTCTCGTCCAATCTGCAGGGCGCGGCGACGCTCGTCGGCGATACGACATCCATCATGCTGGGCGGCTATGCCAACATGGACTTTCTGGACTTCATCGTGATGGACGGCAAGTGCTCCATCTTCTTTGCGGTCGAGTTGGGCGCTCTCGTGACTGTCCCGGTCATCATGTTCATCTTCCGCAAGGAAAAGGGCAAGGTCACCGTCGGTGCGCCGACCGTGGTCGAGGATCTGTTCCCGACGTATCTGCTGGTCGGCACCGTGGTGCTGCTGATCGCAGCTTCGTTTATCCCGGGCAGACCTGCCATCACGAACGGTCTGATCTGCATGACGCTGTTCCTCATCGGCCTTGTGCGCTCCATTCTCCAGAAAAAGCACTTCGGCCCCGTCAAGTATGCGCTGGGTGAAATTGACTTCGAGACGCTTCTCCTCCTTATGAGCCTGTTCGTCGTCATTGGCACGCTGACCGAGACGGGCGTTATCGAGGACATCAGCGCCCTGTTTGTGAAGCTCGGCGGCAGCAGCCTGTTCGGGATGTACTCCATCATCGTCTGGGGCTCCGTCATTATCTCGGCATTTATCGACAATATTCCGTACGTCGCGACCATGCTTCCTGTTGTGCAGGGCATTGCGGCCATGATGGGCTGTGACGCACACGTGCTGTATTTCGGTCTACTTGTCGGCGCAACGCTCGGCGGCAACTTGACGCCCATCGGTGCATCCGCCAACATTGCGGCCGTCGGCATTTTGCAGAAGGAGGACTACGAGGTCAAGGCTTCCGACTTCCTCAAGATTGGCGTGCCGTTCACGCTTCTCGCTGTTCTAACTGGCTATCTGTTCTGCTGGTTCGTGTGGGCATAAGCATAATTATAACCTTTGATCTAAAGATAGGAGGCAAACATGAAAAAATGGTATGTCGGCGTAGACGGCGGCGGAACAAAAACCGCGATCATGGCAGCCATGAAAACGGGCGGTGAGACGGGTACGGAGCTGACCTCCGGCTGCTCTTATCAGATGCTCGGCGTAGACGGCGCGACAAAAATGATTGCAGATGGCGTGAAACGCAGCCTGCAAAAAGTTGACGCAGATCTCAATGATTGCGCAGGCCTCTGCATTGGTCTTCCTTGCTATGGCGAGGATGCCCGGCAGGATGAGGCCATGCGGGATTGTCTGCGAAAGGCGCTGGCTCCGGCTCCGGTTCACATCGTAAATGATGTGGAAGTCGGCTGGGCAGGCGCGCTGGAATGTCAGCCGGGAATCCATATTGTTGCCGGGACAGGCTCCATTGCGTTTGCAAAGGACGAATCTGGTCATGCGGCTCGCTCCGGTGGATGGAATGAGTTCTTCGGGGACGAAGGCTCCTGCTACTGGATCGGCAAAGAAGCCATGAGCTTATTTACCAAAGAAGCAGATGGAAGAGCGGCAAAAGACGCTCTGTATGAAATCGTGCGGCAGGAGCTTCGGCTTGCCGATGATATGGACTTTATTGATCTCGTTATACGAGAATATGCGCCGTACCGCGACAAGGTTGCCGCATTTCAGCGTTTTGCGGCGCAGGCTGCTCAGGAAGGCGACACAGAAACGATTGCACTGTACGAACGCGCAGCACATGAGCTTGCGCTGATGGTACAAGCCCTGAAACGCGAACTGAACTTCCCGGACGGAACAAAGGTTTCCTACTCCGGCGGACTGTTCCAGACCGGCGATTTGATTTTGACGCCGCTGAAAAGAGAAGTTACTGCATTGCGCTGCGCGTTGGAAGCGCCGAAAAAATCCGGCGTCGAAGGTGCATGGCTGCTGGCAGTCCATAATTTAAAGGATAAAGGAAGGTAAATCTATGTTTTTGACAGAAAAGGAAATCCTCGATACGCCTGTGGCGCTCGATTTGACCTGCAAGTATTTTGAAGAGAATGCAGAAAAGATTGAAGCATTCTTTGCAGCAAATCCGCAGAGAAAGTTCACGATCATGGGCTGCGGCTCCAGCTATATGCTCTCCAAGAGCGCGGCCGCGCTGCTGGCTTCCTATCCGGAGACGACCGCAAATGCGATCCCGGCCGGCGACTACATTGCCGATCCCGTGTCCTGGCAGGAAACCGTCCGCGGCAGCATCGTCCTGATGCTTTCCCGTTCCGGCCGAACCTCTGAAATGGTGTGGGCTGCGCAGAAGATCAAAGAACTGCTGAACTGCCCGATCATCTCTATCAACGCAGAAAACGACAATGACATCACGCCGATGAGCGATTTGGAACTGAGTATGCCGTGGTGTCACGACAACAGCGTTTGCCAGACCCGCACGGTCACGAACCTCTATGCAGCATCGCTGCTGCTGGCTGCAAAGTATGCCAAGGACGAAACCCTTTGGAAGAGCGTGTTTGCTGCGGCAGCAAACAATGAAGCGTTCCAGAAAAAGTATCGTCCCGTTCTGGAAGAGATTGCAGTGCGTGGCTGGGAAAATGCTGTTGTGCTGGCAGACGGACCGGTGTGCGGCATTGCAGAAGAAGGCGCACTGGCCTTTACGGAGATTGCCATGCTGACCGGTCGATACTTCCACCTGCTTGATTACCGGCACGGTCCCATCGTCATTAGCGGCGAAAAGACAATCACGGTCATGCTGCTCAGACCCGGTGAGGAAAAGCTTCAGGGCGCGATGGTGCGTGATGTGATCGGCCACGGTGGAACCGTTGTGACAGTTTCCGAGCATGAAGAAAATCTTTACAACGCTGCGGCGCACATTCAGATTTCCGGCATTGAAAGCTTTGCAGCATGGGGCATCCCGTTCATCTACCTTGCACAGATGACGGCGCTGCTCAAGTCGATTTCTCTCGGCGGTAACCCGGACCAGCCCAAGGGTCTGGACGCATATATTTCGCTCAGCTGATTCTTATATTTGAACCACAAATATAAGTCCAAAAACGAGCAAGGAGGCGAACTTACAGAAATACAGCAGTCACAAAATAATACAGCGCCGATATTGGAGGGAAACGAAAATGTATAAACGCCTCAAGTCAAAACTTCTTGCAGCGGCCCTAACCCTCGCACTGATTCCGTCGGCATTCACCTGTACTGCTCTTGCGGCAGAGGTCACAGATCCTCCGCTGGTGAAGGCAACCGGTTATCAGGATTTTCCCGCGTATTATGAAGACAGCCACCATCTTCCAAACCAGGTCACACACCCAGATGTTGTTGTACGGGACGCGGCATGGAATGGTTACCGTTACTGGGCAATTTACACGCCCAATGTCACAAGAACTTCTATTTATGAGAATCCGTCCATTGTAGCATCCAACGATGGCGTTCACTGGGAAGCGCCGGTCGGCCTGACGAATCCGATCGATCCGCAGCCGTCCTCGACACGATACCATAACTGCGATGCGGATATGATCTACAACCCGGAAATGGATGCCATGATGGGTTATTGGAACTGGGCGGATGACCAGGCCGGCGGCGTTGGCGCAGAGGTTCGCCTCAGAATCTCTTACGACGGTGTTCATTGGGGTATTCCCGTTACCTATGATGTGCAGACGCGCACATGGACAAAGCCGACAACGGAAGAAGAACGTCAGGTTGTAAGCGGACCGACCGATTTCATTCCGGCAGTTACCTCCAGTGCAAGATACGATATGCTCTCACCGACATTCGTTTATGATTCGTTCAGAGACATTTTTATGATGTGGTCGAACAACACCGGTGACGTTGGCTACAACAACGGTCAGTCCAACTTTGTAGAGCTGCGTTACTCCAATGACGGAATTACATGGGGCGCGCCTACTCGTGTCAATAACTTCCTTGGCACAAACGAAAGCGGTCAGCAGCTTGCTCCGTGGCATCAGGATGTTCAGTATGTCCCGGAACTGAAAGAGTTCCTTTGTATCTCCCAGTGCTTTTCAGGAGGAAATCCTGACGGGTCTGTTCTGCACTTCACAAAATCCAAAGACGGTCTGAACTGGGAACCGGTTGGCAATAAGCCGCTGCTTTCTCCGGGTGAGGACGGCAGCTGGGATGATTTCCAGATCTATCGCTCCAGTTTCTATTATGAACCTGGCGAAGAAGTTGGAAACGGCACGATCCGTGTGTGGTACAGCGCACTCCAGAAGAATACGAATAACATCCTCGTTGCAGATTCCAGCGGCAACAAAACGCTTCAGGCCAAAGATCAGGACGACCGGATTTGGAGAATCGGCTACGCATCGAACAGCTACACCGCAATGATGAAGTCGCTGATGAACGATTCCGAGTACACGGTTCCGGCACTGATTCCCGGCACGAGCATGACGCTTACGCGGGATAATGCAAACGCAAAGGTTTATGCGGGTGATATGACCACGGTGCAGGCATCGTTCCTTCCGGAAGATACCTCGGATCAGCTTGTCAAGTTCAGTTCCAGCGATCCGTCGGTGGCAACTGTAAACCAGCATGGTGTTGTGACAGCGATCAGTGCGGGCACAGTCAACATCATTGGTGAAACACGGGAAGGCTTGACGGCAACGTTGGAGCTGGCGGTGGAACCGAACGTGTTCTCTCTGATTCCGCAGTCTACTATGACAGCATCGGCAACCAGTGAGCACGCAAGTACCAGTGAAGGTTCTGCTTCTTATGTGCTAGATGGAAACAGCTCTACGATCTGGCATACCGCATACAACCCGAAAGTCGATCTTCCGCAGACGCTGACGGTTTCTTTCAACCAGACAAGAACGGTTGGCAGATATGTTTACACCCCGCGTCAGGTTGGTACGAACGGTATTGTGACGCAGTATGAACTGTATGCAGTTCAGGACGGCGGCGAAGCGGTTCTGATTGCGAGCGGCAGTTGGGCAGAAGATCACACCGACAAGGTCGTGACATTCGATCCGGTCGATGCTACGGCAATTCAGCTGAAAGTTATCGCCGGTGCCGGCGGCTTTGGCACAGCAGCGGAAATCAACGTTTATGAATACGCCAATGAGACTCCTGAGTTGACATATCACATTGTCGATGATCGCGACGCATCACTGGTCTATTCTGGAACATGGCATGACGACAGTGCTTCTACGTTCCTTGATGGCACCGCCAGATATACGTTGGACGCGAATGCTTCCGTATCGTTTACGTTCACCGGCACTGCGATCCAGTGGTACGGACAAAACGATACCAACTTTGGCACCGCCAAGGTGTATATCGATGGGATCTTGGCTGAGACCGTGAATGTCAACGGACCGATGATCTCTCAGAAGCTTCTGTTCAGTAAAACTGGTCTTCCCGCTGGTGAACATACGATTCTCGTTGTTCGCACAAGCGCGACGATTGATGTCGATTACTTTGCATACGCAAATTAAACGAATACATACAAATGTCCATCATATTGCGTGAACAATGAAAGGAGACGACCATGCAGCTTAAAAAAGCAATCGCGTTGTTCCTCTGCCTGCTGTTATGTATGCAGGTTCTTACTGGCAGCGTCTTTGCAACAGACCCAAACATAAAAACTATCAGCGGTGACGGCGTGAAAGTAACATTTGATATGTCAAATGGGACGTTGACGCTCTATCGCTTAGATGGCGAACAAGCACATCAAATGAGCAATGCTTCAACGATGGGCTACCCCATCGTAAATGGGCAGAATGTGCAGGACTTTACAGGGTTCACCTGCGCCGTTGTTCAAAACACCGAGGGACACCTTGGTGTTGGAGACCAGATGATCATTACCTCAACAAGCCCGAGCACAGGTCTTGTTAGATCCTACCTAATCGAAACGTCTGACACTGTGACTGGTGCGCTCTATACGGAAACCTCGTATCGTGCGACCACAGAGTCAGTTACTCCGTCTTGGTTTGTAGACAGTAATTTTGAACTTTCGGATCACACGAATATCATTTGGAGTTATAACGGCGGCGGCGAAGGACCGATGCACTATTATGACACACTCCAAAAAATCAATCTGAGTGATTCCACGACTTTCTCGCGCGAAAACAAGCAGGACTACACTGCCGCATCTATCCCCATCGCGGATATTTATTCTGCAAATGGCGGTATTACTGTCGGTGATGCTTCCGCAACCAGACGTGAGGTGCATACGCCTGTGCAGGAAACTGCGCAGTCTGCAAGCGTATCGATTAAGTGGCCCGGTAAGGAGTTGGGCGTCAACGTGGATACCGCTGTTGGACAGAGCTTCATTGTGGTACATAGCGGAGATTACTTTGTAGGCTTGCGTGGCTACAAAAACGCAATGGAATACCTCGATGTAGTAATGTTGTCCAATATTGCGAACCGGAGTTATGATCTTCGATGGGAAAGCTGGGGTTGGGGCTTTAGCTGGACAATCGATCTGATTATTGGAAAATTGGATGAGCTTGAAGCTGCTGGTGTCAAGCAGATCACATTGGATGATGGATGGTATACCAGCGCTGGCGATTGGCAATTAAATCCCACAAAATTCCCGAACGGTGCAGATGATGCACGGCGGCTCACGGACGCAATTCATGCGCACGGCATGTCTGCCATTTTGTGGTGGAGACCCTGCGATGGCGGTATGAGTAATCTGTATTCAAGCCATCCTGAGTATTACATTAAAAACGCAGACGGTAGTGCAGCTAGACTGCGTACCCCTGGCGGCGGTGCGTCTTCAAATCTAGGATATGCGCTTTGCCCCGGCTCTGCTGGAGCGATTGCAAGTCAGGTTGATTTTATCAACCGATCGATGAATGAATGGGGATTTGATGGATATAAGGGAGACTTTGTATGGGGAATGCCTAAATGCTATGACAGTTCTCACAATCACCCGTATCCAGAAGACTCCACAGAGAGACAATCTGACCTGTACCGTACTGCTTACGCAGCGATGGTTGAGAACGATCCGGATGTGTTTAATTTACTTTGTAACTGCGGTACACCACAGGACTATTACAGTTTACCATATGTGACACAGGTTGCTACAGCGGATCCGACTTCTCTTGATCAAACACGAACTCGTGTTAAAGCCTATAAAGCACTGATGGGCGATTATTTCCCCATTACAACTGACCATAATCGTGTTTGGTACGATACAGCCGTCGGCACGGGCGCTGTCCTAATTGAGAAAAGCGCGTATGTTGGCGCTGCGCAAGCAGAATATGAACGCTGGCTTGGGATTGCTAACGAAGTTCAGCTGCATAAAGGACGCTTTATCGGCGACCTTTATATGTATGGATTTGATGCTTATGAAACCTATGTAGTCGAAAAAGACGGCGTAATGCATTATGCTTTCTATCGAGATGGAAGTAAGTTTACGACTGAAGGCTATCCAGAAATCGAGCTTCGAGGTCTCGATCCAAATAAGCTGTACCGTATTGTAGACTACGTTAATGATCGAATTGTAGCAACAAATCTACAAGGTGACAATGCAAAGTTTATCAACAAGTTCTCTACTAGCTTGCTTGTGAAAGCGGTAGAGCTCACGGAGCCTGATGACCCGTCAGTTGTTGACCCAGACTGGGGATACACCATTGTTGATGATCGTGATGATGCATTAACATATTCCGGAACGTGGCATGATGATTCCAATGCAGCTTTTGGTGAAGGCACCGCGCGGTACACTAATACGTCCGGAGCATCTGTTGAGTTCACATTTGCAGGAACTTCCATTCGCTGGTATGGTCAAAAGGACACCAACTTCGGCGTTGCAGAAGTCTACTTAGATGATGAACTGGTAGAAACGGTCAATGCGAATGGAATAGCACAGACAAATGTACGGCTCTTTGAAGCCACAGATTTGCGAGCAGCTGTTCACACAATTAAAATTGTCAATAAGTCGGGAGTCATTGACATTGACCGTTTTGCTTATCAGGAAGCAGAGCCCGAACTGGAATACACCCGTGTAGATGATACGTCTAATGCAATCAAATACACTGGGAACTGGAACTCCGTAGAAAATGATATGTTCTATCTGGGCGAAGCTAAGCAAACAAATACGTTGGGCGATTCTGCTGAATTTACTTTCTATGGAACAGCATTCCGCTGGTATGGGCACAAATTCTCTACGCTATCCAATGCAGATATTTATGTAGACGGCGTGTTTGTTACCTCTGTGACGTTGTATGGCGCAGTTGATCAGCTTTATCTAATTTATGAGCAGACCGGTTTGGAGCTCGGTGAGCATACCATTCGCATCGTAATGACCAAATATGCAGCGGGCATTGACTATTTTGAATATGCGAATGAAAAAGCAGGTACAGAAGTTCAATTCACGACTATCGATGACCGAGATTCCCGTTTGGTTTACACAGGAACCTGGAGTGATGATAGTAGTGACGACTTCTATAACGGAACCGCACGGTATACGAATACAGCAAACGCTTCGGTAGAATTAACTTTCACCGGCACGGCAATTCGTTGGTATGGGCAAAAAGATACAAACTTCGGTGCCGCATACATCTATATCGATGATGAAGCTGTTGATGAAGTCAGCGTAAATGGCAGCATGGCATCCGGCCAACTGTTGTTTGAAAAGACCGGACTTGCGGCCGGTCAGCATACAATCCGGGTTGTTTGCGCATCGCCTGTTATCGATGTAGACTATTTTGCTTATGCCAATTAAAGCAACCGTAAAAACGAAAGGAGATACATATTTTGGATAAGATTACTTTTTTGGGTGCTGGTAGTTCTGTTTTCGCAAAGAATGTTTTAGGCGACTGCATGATGTCAGATGTGACGCGAGAATATGAGTACGCACTCTATGACATTGACCCGCAGCGGTTGAATGAGTCGTACATGATGCTCTCTAACATCAATAAGAACTCTAACGGCGGTAAGGCGAAAATTGTAACCTATACCGATCGCCTTGAAGCATTGAGAGATGCAAAGTACGTTGTCAATGCAATTCAGGTTGGCGGCTACGATCCCTGCACGATTACAGACTTTGAAGTGCCTAAAAAATATGGCTTCCGTCAAACAATCGGAGACACTAACGGTATCGGTGCAATTTTTCGCGCATTAAGAACTATCCCTGTCATGCTGGACTTTGCGCGGGATATGGAAAAGGTTTGCCCGAACGCATTGTTTATCAACTATACAAATCCCATGTCGATGCTGACGCTTGCAATGCTGCGCGCGACTTCGATTCAGACAATCGGTCTGTGCCATTCGCATCAGTCCTGCGTACCAATGCTGCTGAAGATGCTGGGTCTGCCGAATGATGGTTTGAACTACCGAATTGCAGGTATCAACCATATGGCATGGTTGTTGGAAATCACTCGATATGGCGAGGATTATTACCCGACCATTAAAGAGCGTGCATTTAACGGGCCGCTGGTTCAAGGTGAACCAAAATACTGGCTGCCGCCGTTTGTCGGTGAATATACTGTAGATCACCACGACGATATGGTACGTTTTGAACTGATGAAGCAGTTCGGCTACTATGTTACAGAATCCAGTGAGCACAACGCAGAGTATTATCCCTACTTTATTAAGAAAAACCATCCGGAGCTCATTGAGAAATACAACATTCCTCTGGACGAATACCCCAGACGTTGCCGGAGTCAGATCGCCAAGTGGCATAAGCAGGCAGAAGCACTGATTCACAATGAAAACTTGACGCATACCAGAAGTAACGAATACGCCGCCAGTATTATTGAAGCACTTGAAACTGGTAAGCCGTTCTCGTTTGGCGGAAACGTCCTTAACACAGGCCTGATTGACAATCTGCCTGCTGACAGCTGCGTTGAGGTGACCTGCCTGGCAGACAGAGGTGGAATCCAGCCTTGCCATGTCGGAGCGCTGCCCCGTCAGCTGGCTGCACTGAATATGCACCAGATTTTTGTCCAGCAGCTTGTTGTGGACGCAGCTTTGCAGAAGAAGAAAGATTATATCTACCAAGCCGCTATGCTCGATCCGCGTGCGTCTTCGGAGCTGACCATTGACGAAATTCGCTCTCTCGTGGATGACCTGATTGAAGCGCATGGTGACTGGCTTCCCAAGTATAACTAACCATTAAAGAGAAGTAGGTAACGGGCCAGTAAAAACCAATATAGTGAGTTTTTACTGGCCCAGTCAAAGAAATGGAGGAAATAATGTCAAACGTTACAACCAACGAAAAGATAGTTGAAGAGCCCAAAATGTGCTCTAAAAAAGAACAAATTGCCCATGCTATCGGTGTTCTCGGTCATGACTCTGCGTATTCGTTGTGGTCCAGCTGGATGACCCCCTTCCTAACCGATATTATGCAGTTGCCGTCCATCGTACTCGGTATTCTACTTGCAATCGGCCGTATCTTCGATGGCGTCAACGACGTTATGATGGGCGCTTACGTTGACCGGACCCGCAGCAAATTAGGCAGATTCCGCCCGTGGATTCTCCGTGCAGGACCGCTGTTCTGCTTGATTATGGCGTGTAGTTTTATCCTACCTGGCAACAACATGACCGTTCGCATTATCTACGCATGTGTAATGTATTTAGCGGTAGACCTTGTATTTACAGCTGTCGATATTCCGTTCTGGTCTCTTCCTGCCGCAATGACTAGCAACACAAAAGAACGCAGCGGCATTATCGGCACAACACAGACCACTTCTACGGCAATTTCTGGTATTATTGGTATTGTCATTCCCCTTTTACTGGTTCAGTTTGGTGGCGGTACCGAGTGGACGGCCTACTTCAAGTCGGCAGCCCTCGTCGCAGTCTTTGCTGCCATTATGTATCTGTACTGTGGTAAAACCGTTCGCGAGCATGTGGTACCGGAAGACAGCGAAAAGTTCAGCTTAAAGCTTGGCATCAAGAGCATTGTAACCAACAAACCGCTTTTGATCGTCCAGATTTGCAATGCCGTTGCATTGCTTACCTTGATCATGCGTGCTAACTTCAATTACTATTACTGCGTCTATAACCTTGGCGGTATGAATGTCGTTGCTCTTATGTCTGGCGTAAAGACGATTGGTAGCGTTCTCGGCTCGACTCTTTTCATCTTCCTTGCAAAGAAATTTGGCAAGAAACCTCTTATGTTCGTTTTTGCCGGTGGCTTTACAGTAATTAGCATGATCCACTACTTCGCTGGTTGGAGCAACCTTGCATTGGTTGCTACCTGCTATGCAACATCTAGCATTTTCTCTGGTGCATATCTGGTCTGCGTTATGACTATGATTGCAGATACTATTGAGTATGGCGAATGGAAAACTGGCCAGCGTAATGAAGGCATGATTACTTCTACTCGATGCTTTGTTACCAAGTGCGTCATGGCTGTTTCCGGTGTAGCAGTTGCAGCAGTTACTGGTTTGTTTGGCTATACTCCCGGTGCTGCACAGTCGTTGGAACTGCAAAGTGCATTCCACAACATGATGACGATTGTCTGCGCAGGCATTATGCTGTTGAGCACAATTCCTCTTTTCTTCTACGATCTCACTGAAAAGCGTCATGCTGAAATTCTGGAAGAACTGAAAGCCAGAAAAGCTGCGAAATAATCAAACTCCCTCTCCCCTTTCTCCATAATCAGATCACCTCATAAAGCAGGGAAAGCCCGGTAGGTCTCTGCCGGGCTTTTCCGCACCCTAAAAAGGAGAAAAATATGACAAATTGCACAATTCAGAATCCGATTTTTGAACTTTTACACAAAAGAGACACCGCGAAAGAAAAAGGCATCTACTCCTGCTGCAGTGCCAACGAGTATGTGATCCGCGCCGCGCTGCGCCGCGCGAAAGAGAATGATACGGTCGTGCTGGTCGAGGCCACAGCGAATCAGGTCAACCAGAATGGCGGCTACACGGGCATGATGCCCTCCGACTTCCGCGCATTTCTTGACCGTCTGGCAGCCGAAGAAGGTATGCCAGCTGAGCGTGTCCTGTGCGGCGGCGACCACCTTGGCCCTCTGACGTGGCAGAATCTCCCGGAAGATGCAGCGATGGCAAATGCAGAAGAACTGATTCGCGGTTATGTGCTGGCTGGCTTTGCAAAAATACATATCGACACCAGTATGCGTGTTGCCAGCGATGACCAAAATGCACGTCTGCCGGACAGTACGATTGCACGGCGCGGCGCACAACTTTGCGGCGTAGCAGAAGCAGCATTTGCGGAATATCAGACAGCACATCCGAACGCGCCGAAGCTTGTCTATGTCATTGGCAGCGAGGTTCCCATCCCCGGCGGCGCACAGGAAAATGAAGATAGTGTCACAGTCACAACCCCGCATGACTGCGAGCAGACACTTGCAGAGTTTGAACGCGCCTTTGCTGCGCACGGTCTGACAGACGCATGGAAGCGCGTCATCGCCGTTGTTGTGCAGCCGGGTGTCGAGTTTGCCGACGAGAGCGTGATCGAATACAAGCGTTCTGCGGCCGCTGAACTGATGGCATCGTTGAGCAGCCATCCTGGTCTTGTTTTTGAGGGGCATTCGACGGACTATCAGCCGCGCGAATGCCTGCGCGAGATGGTAGAAGACGGCATTGCTATTTTGAAAGTCGGTCCGGCACTGACGTTTGCGCTGCGCGAAGGTCTCTTTGCGTTGGAGCAGATCGAGCGCGAGCTGTACGCCATGCACGATCTCCCGCTGTCCTGCTTCCGTGAGACGCTGGAGCAGGTCATGCTGGAGGACAAGGGTCAGTGGGCGAAATATTATCACGGCGATATGATGCAGAAGCGCTATGCGAGAGCGTTCAGCTTCTCCGACCGTGCCAGATACTATCTGACAAATTCAAAGGTACAGCAGTCTATCCATACACTTCTTGAAAATTTGGATACCGTTGGTATTCCTGTTGCGCTGCTCAGCCAGTATCTTCCCGTGCAGTATGCGCGCGTCCGCTCAGGAAAATTACCATTGTGCGCTGCGGATATTCTAATCGACCGCGTGGGCGATTGCATTGACGATTACCTGTATGCAACGATTGTCAGTTGACTGACTGAACGCACTCTTGGCGGTATTCCTGCGTGCGGGAATACCGCCAATTACATTCGCGGCTGATACTGACCATATCAGCAATCTTACGGCTTCATCGCATTCATTTATATTTTTATGAGGGGAAACGGAGGGGAAAACGTCATAGATTAAAAACCAGCACAAACTACAAATTATCGGCAGAAGTCTGGAAACAGGCTTTATGGGCCACGGACAGAAAGGCTTACGACGAACAACCACAGGTATGATCCGAGTCGTATACCGAATGTCACTGACTGCGTGGCACATTGCTTACATGAAATAGAGCGTTACTCCCGCAAGTCTCTGCAAAAACACAGATCACCGCCAGAGTCATTCCGATTCTTTGCAGTGATCTGTTGGATACGACTTCGTAAATTATTTTCTAAAGCAGCCGATCTTTCTACGCAATGCGCGTGGGTCGGCTGCACTTTTTTCGCCGTTCACGGCGGCCTTCGCTGCCGAAGTCCACCTGTCCGTATCAATCTGTTGTGACCGAACAGAACGATACGGAGGGTGAAACATGCAATATAAAAATGACGGAAAAAGTGAAGAACATTACATTCAGAATCGATTTACCGCCTATTTGCAGGTATCGCTTCGTCGAAAAAGAATTGAGGTTCTTGCAAAGCGGTACGACCTCATGCGGCATGAAACCGCCACAGAAACGAATGAGCTTTTTCCTTATGGGCAGCAGAATGAAGATCAGCTCATTCATAACATGGAAGTACAGGCAAAGTGCCAACAGATTCTTCAGGCTTTGCAGAATATGAAGGCGCGGGAACGTTATATATTCCTAGCTCGCGTGATCGAAGAACGGCCATTCGCGGAATTAGCTAGAGAACTTGGACTCGGTTACAAAGGGGTCGCTGCAATTTACTATCGCACATTGCAGCGGCTCCGAAAAGAAATGGAGGATTTAGAATGACGTTCCTGCATCAACTGATTTCGGCAAAGCAAGGAGACAACTATGCAGTAGAATTTCTGCTTGAGATGTACCGACCGCTACTCGTCAAGGAGGCGATCGTTGATGGGATTTTTGACGAAGATTTATATCAGGAGCTGTGTATGCAGTTCTGTGTTTGCATCCGTGAGTTTCGTATTTGACACATGACAGAGTGAGGGGATGCCCGGTATTCGGGCATCCCCTCTGTGTTTATTGTAGGGAAATCAAGTGGCATCCTTTGCTTTGGGAATACAGTGCTTCCCTACAAGGCAGCAGATCCAGCCGTCACACTGAAAAATCAGAAAATACTTCAGTTCATCCCATGGACTTAAAGGCTACCGGTCCGATCTTCTCTTCCATATACTGACGGTATGGTGTGGCAAAAAGCACCTTCGTATACTCATTTGTCACTGCGTTCAGCTCCGGAAGCTTCTCATCATAGTAACTCTTCTCACCATCATAAAATTCATCTGTCACATCTCCATCCCTGCGGATATGTGCAATTGTGTAAAGAGTTTTTACGTGATCCATCAGCTTATTAAATTCCTGATGGAG
>OQVT01001317.1_pt1 | contig 15564 bp, 10 predicted proteins | sample 1691561 | NCBI WGS metagenome assembly OQVT01 (sample SAMN03418260, study PRJEB22391) | human gut metagenome | biome: human-gut; feature: organic feature; material: feces | host: Homo sapiens | place: Tanzania | collected 2013-01 | reverse complement strand
TCCGATCTGGTATACTGGAAAAAGAGAAAGGGGGCGGCCGGCCTGGAGGCGGAGTAGGCGGGCGCCAACTGGGCGAGAGGCGTGGACGACGACGAGAGCCGCAGGAGCGCGTCGTAGACGCCGGTGTCGAAGTTGAAGACGAGGTTCGTCTCGGTGAGGGTGACGGCGTGGCCCATTGTCGCGAAGGCGGGGGCGGGTACGGGGCGGCCCGCGACGGGCTGGTCGGCGAGGGCGCGCGCCTTCTCGACGAGTTCCTTGAAGCGGGGGAGGGCGCTGATGCGCGCGAAGTCCTGGTCCTTCGCAATGGCGTCCGCATCGCGGAAGCCGAAATGGATGGCCTTTTCAAGCTCGGTGAGGGCGAGGCCGCCCTGTTCGCGGTAGGCGAGGGCGCAGGCGAGGTTGTAGTGCCAGGTGGCGTCGCCGGGCAGGACCTCCAGGGCCGCGCGGCAGGTCGCCTCCATCGCGGGGATGTCGCCCCGGCGGATGGCGTCGATCAGCTGCTGGCGCAGCATGCTGTGGCGGGGCCAGACGCCCGGATAGGCCCAGGTCGAAAGAGGTTTCTCCCCGTCGGCGAATCCCGTGAGGGCCGCGGCGAGCATCATGAGGCTGAGGCAAAGTGTGCGCATGGCCGTATTTTAGCACATTCCACTGCGTTCTTCCCGTCTATCCCGACATTTGGTACATACAATAACCGTACCTTAAGAGGCGTTGTTTGCCCACGAATGTGGAAGTGGAGGATTCTGGTACATGGAAAGCAAGGCAAAGGCAATTGGAAAGAGGGCGGACACGATTGAGTATCTGACGTGGATCGCCGAACTGAAGAAACGGTATCGCGCAACGCAGATCAAGGCGGCGGTGGCCGTCAATTCCGCGTTGATCGAGTTCTACTGGAACCTGGGCAGGGACATCGGCGAGAAATATGCGAGGAAGGGGGCCTATGGCGCGGATTTCTTCAACAGGCTCAGTTGCGACCTGAAACTTTCCATTCCCGAGTCGCGTGGGTTCTCTACGCAGAATCTACGGTATTGCCTGAATTTCTATGAGTGCTATCGAGGGATTCCAAATTTCCAACAACTTGTTGGAGAATTGTTTCGCGTGCCATGGGGGCACCATGTCGCGATTCTCGACAAGTGCAAGGGGGATTGCGGCAAGGCGCTCTTCTATGTAAGGCGTACGATTCAGAACGGCTGGAGCCGCAATGTCCTGCTGAACTGGCTCGCGACCGACCTCTATGAACGCGAGGGCAGGGCGCAGACGAACTTCGTGCGGACGATGCCGTCCGATGCGTGCGACCTCGCGCAGCAACTCGTGAAGGATCCGCAGATCTTCGAAGTGTTCGGGCTGAGGGAACAGCATGACGAAGCGGAGCTCAAGCTTGCGATTGTCGCCAACATCGAGCGGACGCTCCTTTCGCTTGGCAGGGGCGTGGCGTTCCTCGGACGCGAATACCCCGTTGAGATTGGCGGTGAAACGAAGACAATCGATTTGCTGTTCTACGTCGTTCCGCTCCACCGCTATCTTGTGATGGAGGTGAAGACGGGAAAATACGAACCGGCGGACCTTGGCCAGCTGAGCGGTTATCTCGTCATGGCGGAACAGAGCCTCAACACGCCAGAGGACAACCCGCCAATCGGCGTCCTGATCTGCCGGGAGCACAATCGGGTCCTGGCGAAGTTCCATCTTGAAAGACTCGGCCTGCCGATGGGAATCACGGACTACGAAATCAAGAAGATTCTGCCGACACAGGCGCAGCTTGCCAAGTGCTATGAAGATGCCGAAGTGCAGGTCGCCCGCCGACGTATGCACGATGTGTGATCGGGGGACCCCCGGGCGTTCGGTTTTTTGGTAAACTATGTGCCCGTTTCTTGATTCTAAAGAGGTTTCTGGACATGAAGGTGTGCAAATTCGGCGGCAGTTCGCTCGCGGACGCGAAGCAGCTGACCAAGGTGATCGACATCGTCCTCGCGGACCCGCAGCGGCGCATGGTCGTGGTGTCCGCCCCCGGCAAGCGCAACAAGGCCGACACGAAGGTGACGGATCTGCTCATCGCGCTCGCCCAGGCGGCCCTCGACAAGGCGGACACGAAGGCCCCGCTCGCCGCCGTCGTCGCGCGCTACGCCGCCATCGCCCGCGACCTCGGCCTCGGCGCGGAGATCGTGAAGGAGATCGAGGCCGACCTCAAGGCGCGCCTCGCCTCCCCGAAGAAGGACGCGGGCATCTTCATGGACACGCTCAAGGCCGCCGGCGAGGACAACAGCGCGAAGCTCGCCGCCGCCGCCTTCCGCAAGCGCGGCGTGAAGGCCCGCTACGCAAGCCCGAAGGACACGGGCATGGTGCTGGAGGGCGAGAGCGGCAACGCGACGCTCGTCGACGAGAGCTACCGCCGCCTCGCGCGCGCGTTCAGCGACTTCGAGGGCATCGTCGTCTACCCCGGCTTCTTCGGCTACCGCAAGGACGGCACGGTCGCCACCTTCCCGCGCGGCGGCAGCGACATCACGGGCTCCATCCTCGCGGCCGCCGTGCGCGCCGACGTCTACGAGAACTTCACGGACGTCGACAACGTCTACCCCGTCGACCCCCGCATCGTCCCCGAGGTGAAGGAGGGCATCGCCACGATGACCTACCGCGAGATGCGCGAGCTCGCCTACGCGGGCTTCGGCGTCTTCAACGACGAGGCGATCGCCCCGGCCGTGCAGGGCCGCATCCCGATCAACGTGCGCAACACGAACCGCCCCGCCGAGCCGGGCACGATGATCCAGCAGAGCCGGCGCGTGACGCCCGGCACGGTGACGGGCATCGCGGCGGCGGACGGCTTCTCGAACATCATCATCGACAAGTACCTCATGAACCGCGAGATCGGCTTCACGCGGAAGGTGCTCGCGATCCTGGAGGAGGAAGGCGTCGCCTACGAGCACATCCCCAGCGGCATCGACTCGATCTCCGTCCTGATGCGCGGCGAGAAGTTCACGTCCGCCAAGGAGAAGAAGGTCGTCGCGCGCATCAAGCGCGAGCTCGCGCCGGACAGCGTGATCGTGACGCACGACTACGCGGTGGTCATGGTCGTGGGCGAGGGCATGGCCTTTTCGAGCGGCATGCTCGCCAAGGCGACGGGCGCGCTCGCCGAGCACGGCATCAACATCTCGATGGTCAACCAGGGCGCGAGCGAGATCTCGTTCATGATCGGCATCAAGGGCGAGGACCGCGACAAGGCGGTGCGCGCGCTCTACGCGGCGTTCTTCGAGAAGTAAGGGAAAGGCGACGACATGAAGAAGAAGCAGGACAAGGTGACGGCGGTGATCGAGCTGCGCATCACGCCGGCGAAGGACACGGGGTTCGCGAAGATCGCGCAGCGCATTGCGCGCTTCCCGCAGGTGGACGCATGCTTCCTGATGAGCGGCGCGTACGACCTCCTGGTGTTCGTGAGCGGGGCGTCGCTGCAGGACGTGGCGCACTTCGTCTCGGCGGAGCTTTCCACGATCGACGGCGTGCTCTCCACCGCCACGCACTTCATGCTCAAGACCTACAAGGCCAAGGGCCTGCTGGCGGAGTTCGCGGGCGACCAGAGGCTCCCCATCGTCTGAAGCGGCCATGCCCGGAAAGAGCTTCATCGCACGGCACGTCGCCGCGTTGCCGAAGTCGGGGATCCGCAAGTTCTTCGACATCGTCGCGCAGCGCAAGGACGTCGTCTCGCTCGGCGTGGGCGAGCCGGACTTCGACACGCCCTGGCACATCTCGCGCGCGGCCGTGACGGCGCTTGAGGACGGCGCCACGCACTACACCTCGAACCTCGGCACGCCCGAGCTGCGCCAGGCCATCTCCGCCTACGTCGCCCGCCGCTTCGGCGCGCAGTATGACTGGAAGAGGGAAGTCCTCGTGACGGTCGGCGTCTCCGAGGCGATTGACCTCGCCATCCGCGCCATCGCCGAGCCGGGGGACGAAATCCTCTACCACGAGCCGTGCTTCGTCTCGTACGCGCCGACGATCCGCATGGCCCACGGCGTGCCCGTCTGCGTGGAGACGCGCGTCGAGGACGACTTCCGCCTCACGGTCGCGGCCCTGGAGGCGAAGATGACGCCGAAGACGAAGGCGCTCCTCCTGAACTTCCCCTGCAACCCCACGGGCGCGACGCTCACGCGCGCGGACCTGAAGGCCATCGCGAAGTTCGTCCTGAAGCACGACCTGCTGCTCCTTGCGGACGAGGTGTATTCCGAGCTGGCCTACGACGGCCGCGTCCTCAGCTTCTCCTCGCTCCCGGAACTGAAGGACAACATGGTCCTCCTCAACGGTTTCTCGAAGAGCTGGGCCATGACGGGCTACCGCCTCGGCTACGCCTGCGGCCCGCGCGAGGTGGTGGACACGATGATGAAGATCCACCAGTACGGCATCATGAGCGCGCCCACGCTCTCGCAGGCGGCCGGCGTGGAGGCGATGAACCGCGGGGACGAAAGATATGGTCCCGCCATCCGCTCGCCCCCTCTGTACGACGTGGCGCGGATGCGCGCGGAGTACCGCCGCCGCCGCGACTTCCTCGTCGCCGCGCTCAACGACATGGGGCTCAGGACGGTGCTGCCGAAGGGCGCGTTCTACGTCTTCCCCGACATCCGTTCGACGGGCCTTTCGAGCGAGGACTTCTGCCTGCGCCTCCTGAACGAACACGCCGTCGCCTGCGTGCCGGGTTCGGCGTTCGGTGCGTGCGGCGAGGGATTCGTGCGCATGAGCTACGCGACGAGCTACGAGCAGATCGAGGTGGCCGCCCGGCGCATCGCCGCGTTCGTGCAGTCGCTCGGGCGCTAGGGCTGCGTACGCATACGACACGGTGCGGCCGTGCGTGCCAGTTCCTGGCCGCGTTCGTACAGAGGGGGCGAGCGGATGGCGGGACCATATCTTAACCATTTTAGGGATCGGAGCGAAGATGGAAAACTGGTTGGTGCTGGATGAGGGGCTGAAGTCGGAATGGGAGAGCGAGGCCTCCAAACGGGCGAGTGACACCGTCGGGCGGCCGATCCAGGTTTCGATTACGCTGCCGACCGAAGAAGAGGCCCGAAGGGCCTATCGGGACAACGAAGACTTGCTGGGCCAGATCAAATGGGTGGACGACCACAACCGGGAATTCGGCGTTTTCGAGCGACTTCCGTTCCACGGTGTCTTCATCCTGCGGAATCCGGGCGAGCGCCATGCCCAGGCGTCGGTGTGGAATTCGTATCTTGAGCCGGTGCCCGATTCGGGACAGGCGGGAGGGGACATCGACGATCTGGCCAACAGGATGCTGCGCACGTTCCCCCGGCAGCTGATCCGCGCATTCTGCCGCCGGATTGGCGGGACGAAGGCGAATGTCTTCGACGAAGCGTACTGGACGCGAACCGTCATCGTGCCGGTGAAGAGCTGGTTGATGCCGCGGGTCTCCTTGCTCCGGCGCGTGCGGCCGAACAACGCGGCGGACCTGATGGCGCAGATCTGCGGCGTGCGCCGCTATGTGGTTTCAAGGACCGGGGCCATGGGCTTTCCCCCGGCGAAGCGGATGAACCATCCGTCCTATGACGGAAGAATCTGTCCCGTCGATACGCCGGAGAGCGAGCTGGTCGGCATTTCGCTTCAGTTGGCGCGGGGCGCGCGGGTGGACAAGGATGGCTTGATCCATCCGGCGGAAGGCGGCAAAGTTCTCGACCGGATCAGCTGGGGCGCGGCGTTGATTCCCTTTTCGCACCACAACGACGGCGTGCGGGACATGATGGGCGCCAAGAACCTCCGTCAGGCCACGCCGGTCCTGAAACGCGAACGCCCGGCCGTCCGCACCGGCGCGGAACGGGATCTGGCCTTGAAGATGGCGCCCCTGATGCGGATCGGGATCTGTCCGGACAGTACGGATGGGAAAGGGGAAACCGCGCTGGGCCGGGATCTGCTGGTTGCGTATCTGCCCTGGAACGGGTGGAATGTCGACGACGCGGTCGTCGTCAGCCAGGACGTCGTCGACCGGGGGCTTCTGTCTGTTCTGGAACGGAAGACGTTCTCCCGTCCGATCCTGCCCAAGTACAGGCTTGTCGAACAGGGCGGCACGCACCAACTCGGCGTGATTCGACGTGGCGAGGCGATCGCGCGGTTCGAGGACAAGAGGACGGGTGCGGTGTTCGTCGTCGCCTACAACGACGAGGCGGACGCGAAGCTGACCTCCCTTTCGTTCGGTTCCGACGATGCCGACGCTGCGCCGATGGTGGACGGGCGCGTGTCGCGGATGCTGACCTATGAAATCGAGAGGGAAATCCCGCTGGGACGCGGCGACAAGCTGATGGCCCGCCATGGAAACAAGGGCGTGGTCGGGAAAATCGAGCGGACGGACGCCCTGCCCAGGCTGCCCGACGACGCGCGGTTGCCGGCGGAGATGCGCGGGAGACCGATTGACATCCTGGTCAATCCACACGGCGTCCTCTCGCGGATGAATCCTGGGCAGCTTCTGGAGACGCATCTCGGCTGGTTGTTCAAGGCGGTCGGCGTGTCGGAGGACGAAGTCCGGGTCGAAGGCCGATCGGACGAGATCGGCGCGCCGGAAGTCGACGTCGTGAATTTCGCGCGCGTTCAGGAACTGCTTGAACAGTCGGGCCTCGACCGGAGGGGGCGGATCAAACTGGTTCTGCCGGATGGTAACCTGACGGAGTATCCGATCGTCGTGGGGTATGAACATTTCGTCCGGCTTCACCACATGCCCGAGCTGAAGGCCCAGGCGCGGGCGGGGGGCGCGGGCTACGCCTACAACGCCGTCACCCAGCAACCTGTACAGGGGCGAACGTGCGGCGGTGGCCAGCGCCTCGGGGAAATGGAAGTCTGGGCGTTGCATGCATATGGCGCGGACAGGGTTCTGGAGGAGATGCTGGGCGGGAAGTCGGATCGGGATTGGTCCGCCGCGTGGCGTGAGGCCGCCGCATCGGAGCCGCCCTCCGGACGGGACGATGCGTCGGGCGAGGACCGTTACGGTTTCCCGCACCTACTGAAGGATTGGCTGCGCGCGCTCTGCATCGACGTGAAGATGGACAAGGAGACTGCGCAGTTCAGGTTCCTGTCCGACGCAGATGAGTTGGTCAGGCTGATCGAGGGGGAGCGGGGTATTGGGCGGCAGGTCGTCGCGCTGGAGACGTGCAAGGAGGTTGAGGTCGGGAGGTTCGGCTGTAAGACCTGCGATTGGATGATGGACGGGGATTACCCGCGCGACGCCAAGGGCCACGTGCTCAAGTTCGGCGCCCTGCTGCGGACGCTGGGGTTTGATCGGGCGGGATCGTTTCGCCGGGTCTCAAATGTGAACTACGTGCTGGAGCTTATGGGGAGCGACGGCCAGCCGGCCGGCGAGCTGGATGTCCAGCTGGAGAACTACAAGCCCGACGCGCAGACCATGAATCTCGTGGTCTCGCCTTCGCAGACGCATCCGCCGCGCGGGTGGCCGGACCGCGCCGACCTGAAGGTCCTCTGCCTTCGGGCCAAGCCGGCGGCGACCAAGCAGGAGTGCAAAAAATATAATCTGTCCGCGCGCACTCTCACCGCTAAGGCGCTTCTTCAGGAGGTCTTGTCCGGGACGGGGCGGCGTGTCGAAGACGATTTCTCCGTCGTGTGCCCGCACCATCGCCACGACATGCTTCGCCTGAAGCAGCTGCGCGACGTGGCCCTGGAACGTGCAAGGGGCGGGCTGTTCGACCGCGCGATCTTTGACGGGAAGGACGCCTGGGGGTATATCCGGCTGCCCGTTGCGATCGACTATCCGTATTGGGCGACCGAAAACGGGCGGAAGGACCTGAAGACGTTCGACGGTGTCAAGATCTCGGTCATCCCGGTTCTGCCCCTGCACTACCGCAGACCGGTCGACCGCGCGACGCTCGCGGTTGACCGTGAGGACATCTCGCACTCCTACCTTGAAATCCTCCGGGTGGTCCAGTCGTTCGGTCCCGACGGGGAATCCCGTTCCGCCAAGAACATCGCGAAGCTCCAACGCGCGGTCGCCGACTTGTTCGGGATGCTGGGCGGGAAGCTGGAAGGGAAGTACGGGCTTCTGCGCCATGACGGACTGGGACGCCGCGTTGACAGGTCGTTCCGGCTGGTCATTGCGCCGAATCCGGAACTGGACTGGGACCAGGCGGGCATCCCCGCTTCCATCCTCTGGGAGATGCTGGGGGATCGCATTTCGGGCGGCGAGACGCCCCCTGCCGGGGCGGATGGCAACGGAGCCGGACGAATCGAACGTCAAGGCGGCTGGACCTGGCACAATGGGCGTCAGGCCCGGGATGCCTACCAAAGGGTGAAGGTTTATCTGGAACGGCATCCCGAGTTCGTCGTCGTGCTGAACCGCCAGCCGTCCCTCCATCGTGACAGCATGCAGGCGTTCCACCCGGTTGCGATGCCCCCGGAGGACGGAGAGGTGCTGCAGCTGTCCCCGCTCTGCTGCGAAGGGTTTGCGGCGGACTTCGACGGAGATGAAATGACGGGACACGTCCCGGTGTCGGCCTCTGCGCAGGACGATGCCCGGAAGATGCTGCCGAGCCGCAATGTCCGTTCCGTGGCGACGGGGAACTGCCTTGCGCACCTCGACCGGGATTTGGTGACGGGCCTTGAACTGATGCACCGGAATCCGGAGAAGTATGCCGCGCAGCTGGAAGCGGCCGGCGTGGACGAGGGCGTGCGTGCGGTTTTCGCGGACCAAACGCTTGCGCCGGGCGAGGCCGCACAGCGGGTTTTCGAGTATCTGTGCGAGAAGCGCCCGGATGACGCGGCCATCCTCATCAGCAAGTTGTCCCGGGTGGCCTTCCGGGCCTGTACGGCGGAAGGCGTGTCCTTCGGGTTCTTTGACCTGCTCCATGCGGAGGTCGCGCAGAAGGAGCTCGACAACGAGTCCGGCGACTGGGTCGTCCGAAACGATACGTCGCCGTTTGCCGTGATGGTCAATGCGGGGGCCAATGGTTCGCGGCAGATCCGGCAGGTCGTGCATGAACGCGGAAAGCTTGACGTCGGAAAGAACCTTCCCCCTGTCGACATCGGGGGGGTCTCCCTGGTGGACGGCATGCCGTGGCGTGCGTATTTTGACGCCGCGCAGAACGCACGGTATTCGATGAGCCTGAAGAAGGTCGGCGTGCAGAATGCCGGCGTGCTGACGCGGAAGCTCGTCCTGGGAATGTGGGACTGGACGATCTGTCGTTCGGATTGTGGGTGCGACGAGACGGAGCGTTCGGTTCTGAACTGCCGCTGCTGCGACGGGCCCGGGTATGCGCATCGGATCTGCGCGCGCTGCTTCGGGAAGCTGCCGAACGGGCGGGAGCCGGAGGACGGCATGCCCATCGGCCTGATCGCGGCCCAGTCGTTGGGCGAGCGCGGGACGCAGCTGTCGATGCGCGTGTTCCATGCGGGAAGCATGGAGATCGACCTTGATGAAGTGGTCGGGATCATGACGGGCAGTCAGAATCAGAAGATGAAGAATGCGGAGGAGTTTGTCAAGGCGTTGAGGGTGGGGGCGTATGCCGGAATCGACCGACGGTACTTCGAGCTGCTTTGGAAGGTGCTTCAGTTCCGCCCGGACGGAAAGTTGTCCGGAAAGGGGGACGATCCGTTTACCGCGCTCGCGCGCGGAAGCCAGATGAAGACCATCCGGGCATACGCGCATGACGGGAAACGGTGTTCCCTGCGGTCCCCGGTCGCACGGGTCTTCTTCGATCTATTCGGCAATCGTGCCGGAAAGGAGCGCTGAAATGCTTGGCGTTGGTACGCATGTTGATGTTGGCGTTGGTACACATGTCGGCCTGAGGTACGGCTTGACGGCCGATCTGGCCGTTCTTGCCGAAGTGGTCGCGTCTGTCTCTGCCGTGAAGCTGGACCTGATTCTGGACCAGATGCTCGTGGCCGGCGAGGTCCGCATCGAGGACGAGCCGATGCTTGAGGATAAGCCCGGACAGGACGAGGATGCTTCTGAATTGGAATATGGCGACGAGGATGTACCGGGGGATGCCGAGGAGGGCGTGGACACGGACGGGACGGAGGGCCCGTTCCGGGACGACGTCTTCGAAATAAGGGTCAAGGAGGGGCCTGACGGCACATGGTGGTGCGATGTCCCGCTGAGCGGTTGGGAGGGTGCGGTGGGGGTTGGAAGATACGGGAAACGGGCGGTCGGGACGGTGTCCGCGCGCATGCAGGCCTATGCCTGCATCGCGCAGTTTCTGGAGAAGGACCATCAGAACCTCTTGGCGCACGGCCCCTTTTCCGTTCGGAAGCCGATTTGCAAACAGGCGGAGCTGTTGAGAAGGGACTGCTTTAAAGGCATGGGGGGATTCGGGGCGTCCTCGCTGAGTCGCTGCCTCCGTTCGGTCGATCTTGTGTGGGCGTGCGGCTCACTCCCGCTTCGTCGGCTCTTTGCCGAGTAGGGGGACGTGTGTCAGCCCCCTGTGGCTGAATTTGAGCCCGATGGCCTTCAGGCGGTTATAGAGGCTTGACACCTGGAGCTTTCCGCCGTATACGGCGTCGCAGAGTTCGCCCCTGTCTGTGATCTTCCCGCCGTTGACGGCCCTGTCGATCAGGTCGAACTCCGCCCGTTCAAGCGGGGTGAGGCGGCCATACGCCGTTGCGTCGAAATTGTGGATGCCGGTATGCGCGGGTGGTGCGGGGGACGTGGGGACGGGGGCGGGGCGTTCTGCGGGGACGGAGGGCTTCACGGCGGCGTCCGCCGTCGGTTGTGGTTTCTCGCACTCCGCGTACCGTTCGCGGGCGGCCTCGATTTCGGCCTGGACGATATCGGGTTTAATTGAGAGCCCGTCCGAAAGGATGACCATGCGCGTGACCATGGCGTTGAGTTCGCGGAAGTTGCCGTACCACTTGACTTGTTGGTCTTCTTCGGCGAACTTGCAAAAGGCCTTTTGGGCTTCGGGGGCAAATGCGAGACCCATTTTTCCGCACTTCTCGCCGATGTCGGAAATGAGGTAATTGACGTTGTAGATAATGTCTTTGCGGTGGTCGCGCAATGGTCGCAGCTTGAAGTGCCAGGTGTTGATGCGGTTGAACAGGTCGCGGCGGAACCTCCCTTCTTCGACGAATCGTTCAAGGGGCCTGTTGGTACCGCAGACAAGATGGAACGTGCTCGTGAGCGGATATGCGGGATCGCCGCCGAGCGGGATGAACGTCCCCGTATCCAGCGCGGTCAGAAGCATGGCCTGCATTTCAGGTGAAAGCTCCCCGATTTCGTCAAGGAAGAGCATGCCGCCGTTGGCCTTGAGCAGCGCGCCGTCCTTCTTTTCGGCGTTTCCGACCTCTCCCGTCGTCCCGAAGAGCTCGACGCGCGGGATGTTGGGGTCGGCGCCGCAGATGGTCGCGCAGTTCAGCGCAATGAATTTGTCCGCCGGAAGGCCCAGGGCGTTCGCCATGTTCCCGGCGAGATGCGTCTTGCCGACGCCGGTCTCGCCGGTGATGAGGATGGTCTGTTTCATCCTGAACTCGCGTACGGCGATGGCCTTGATCTTGTCAATGACGGTGGCGATGCGGTTGAGTTGGGAGGAATCCTTTGTGATCACGCCATTCCTCAGAATCCGCAACGTCTTTCTGGCGTTGTCGGCGTTGACGTTGGCGTAGGCCGTGCGGAATTCCGCCGGATCGTCAAGCGTGTAGCTCCCCTTTACGGTCCGGTGTCCGTCTTGGGTGTACCCCCTGGCAGGATCCTTCTTCTTGTCGCGCTGCTTGTGGTTGTCCCAGGGGGTCGGCTCGATTCTCATCGCCCGGATGTGGCCGGTCTGGGTGAAGAGGAAGAGGCAATTGCGTATCTGGGTCGTGCCGTTGGTGCAATTGACATAGTATTTGGTCGCCCGATCCTGGAATTCCTTTTTCGAGAGATACGTGAAGAGATTCCTGTAGACGTTCTGGACATCGAAGGGCTGGGTGATGCCGGGGTTCTCGATGTGCAGGGCGGGATGTCTGGCTAGCGCCAGAATATCCTCCTCGACCTCCTCCTTGATTTTCTTGTGTATGTCGAGACCGTCCCACAGCAGATAGTAGTCGGAGAAGACGAGATCGGGGTATGCCTTGTTGAGGCCGTGGAGCTGGGCCAGGGCCACCGACGGCCGCCAGATCTCGTGGCGGGACTGCGGTTCTTTCTGAAAGGAACCCATGAATGACGGATCCGTCTGCTTGTATTCGAAATTGTCCTGGTCATAGCTGAGAAACGAGATGAGCACGTTTCGCGTGCCCGATGGGGACGGCGTTTGCTCAGAGGTTGACGTGGAGATGAGTCTGCTCATGGAAAATTCCCTTACTCGATGAAGGATTTTGCATTATAGCAAAGACATTTGCATGAGAACAATGAAATGTTGTTGTGAAAAGAAAAATGTGTCTGCGGCGTGTTTTCTGCATTGCAATGGATTATGGGGTGCCGTGTAAGGTACGTGGTGTCGTGACGTTTACGAATTTGAAAGGAAAAACAACATGAGAGTGAAAAGCAAGTTCGACGAAGTGAAGATCAAGATGGTCATGAAGCTGCGCCGCCTGACGCGGGAGGAGGCCATCAGGGAACTGAAGCTCTTCAAGAAGGCGGCTTCGAAGACGGAGACCGCAACGGGTTCGGACAATGACGGTACCCCGAGGTCCGTCGGTGCCCGTAGGAGGGTCCGCATGGGCAAGGACTGCGAGATGATGTCCGCAGAGGAATTCTTTTCCAAGGCCTAAACCATAAACAAACACGAAAGAAAGGAAGACAACCGATGAAAGACATGCTGATGAAAGACATGCTGATTCCGATGGTGGTCGAAAAGACCGGGAGCGGGGAACGCGCGTATGACATCTACTCGCGCCTGCTCAAGGACCGTATCGTGTTCGTGGGCGGGGAGATCGGGGACGAGACGGCGAACGCCGTCGTCGCCCAGCTCCTCTTCCTGCAGGCGGCGAACGCCGAGCAGGAGATCTCGATGTACGTCAACTCGCCGGGCGGCAGCGTGACGGCGGGGCTCGCCATCCTCGACACGATGAAGATGCTGAAGTGCCCCGTCGCGACGTACTGCGTCGGCCAGGCCGCGTCGATGGGTGCGGTTCTGCTCGCGGCGGGCACGAAGGGGCGCCGCCACGCCCTTCCGCACGCACGCATCATGATCCACCAGCCCTGGGGCGGCGCCGAGGGCAGGGCGAGCGACATCGAGATCACGGCGCGCGAGATCCTGCGCCTCAAGGAGGTCCTGAACGGCATCCTCGCCGAGGCCTCCGGCAAGACGGTCGAGGAAGTGGCGGCGGACACCGACCGCGACCACTTCATGTCGGCCGCCGAGGCGAAGGCGTGGGGGCTCGTCGACGCGGTGCTGTAAGGGCACGCCCGGCAATCATCCACAATCAACCAGTAATCAAACATCAATAAGGAAAACAAATGGCGAAATTCAAGCAGGTCCCCCAGACGTTCCTCTTCAACAAGATCCTTGGCTTCTGGGCCAACGTGGTCAAGAACTACGATGACGACATGCAGAACGATTCCTTCTTTGAGATCCTCTGCAGCAACTTCGACCACGCGAAGGCGGTCGAGCTGATCGAGCTCGCATACACGCCCGCCGAACTCAAGGAAATGGCGAAAGGACGCGAACGCCGCGACCGTCTTGATCTTGAAGATTCCCTGGACGACATTTTCACCGCGATCTGGAACCACAGGAAGTACCGCGCGAAGTGCCGCGTCGTCCTCCAGTCCATCGTGGCGTGCATGGCCGAAGACGCCAGGGGCAGGACGAAGAAGGAAGAAGAAGTGCTCGAGACGCGCTTCCGCGACCTAAAGAACGGTCTCAATCTCTCGGACCTCGAATACGAGGTGCTGCTCTGCGCCTACATCTATTCCGAGACCTGTTTTTCGTGGCCGGTGCATCGCGTCAACGACCGCGAGAAGCCGCTCTACTTCGCGATGGCGCTTGACCGTTCCCTCGACGAGGTTCTCAAGGCCATGAACCCGGATGGGACGCTTCTCAAGTTCGGTCTCCTCGACCGCGACTGGGATTTCGAACACCGCTGTGCCGGCGGGTTCCTCGACGGCGTCGATTCCGATCCGATCGCGCGCCGCTTCTACGGGAAGAACACGGAGGCGGAGATCCTGCCGTGGTCGTTCTACGGCGACCTCGCCACGAAGGACGGCGAAATCGTCAAGCGCCTGCTCGCGGCGAAGCCGAAGAAGTGCAACATCCTCCTCTACGGCGCGCCGGGGACGGGCAAGACCTCGTTCGCCCGCTCGCTCGCGAAGGTACTCGGCCGCATCCCGTGGGAGATCAGGCAGGGCGACGAGGACGGCCGCAACATGAAGGCCGAGGCCCGCATGGTCGGCATCCAGATCTGCAACAACCAGGAGAATGCGGACGAATCGCTGATGATCGTCGACGAGGCGGACGAGCTCCTGAGGGGGAACGGGTGCGTCTCGTTCCTGGGCATGCTGTTCGGGGGTGAGCCGGGCGGGAAGTCCACCGAGAAGGGCGTCATGAACACCATCCTCGACGGGATGAAGATTCCGACCATCTGGATCTCGAATACGCCCGCCTACGCGATGGACCCCAGCGTGCGCCGCCGCTTCGACTATTCGATCTGCTTCGAGGAGCTCAACAACGCGCAGCGCGTCTCGATCTGGCACAACGTCGTCGCGAAGCACGGGCTCGGGGGCCTCATCGGCGAGAAGCAGATCGCCGACTACGCCGCGAAGTACGCGACCAGCGCGGGCGGCATCTCGATCGTCCTCGACAACGTCGCGCGCCTGAAGCCGGCGGCGGACCAGGTGGACGAGCTTGTCGCGACGCTCATGAAGCCGCACTGCAGGCTCATGGAGGTGAAGGACGAGTCCCGCTTCCTCCCCGCCAAGGACTATTCCCTCGACGGCCTCAACATCAAGGGCGACATCGCGCTCGACAAGATCGTGAAGGCCGTCGGGAACTACCTGGACACCTCCTTCAATGCATCGAGCGCGGACAAGCCCCGCATGAACCTCCTGATGTTCGGGCCTCCCGGCACGGGCAAGACGGAGTTCGTCAAGTACCTCGGCCAGAAGCTCAATCGCAAGGTGCTCGTCATGGGCGGGTCGGACATCCTCTCGAAGTGGGTCGGAGAGAGCGAGAAGAACATCGCGAAGGCCTTCCGCCGCGCCGAGGCGGAACACGCGATCCTCTTCTTCGACGAGATCGACGGCCTTGTGCAGAACCGCGAACATGCGTCCGAAAGCTGGCAGGTGGCGCAGGTCAACGAACTCCTGAGGCAGATGGAGAACTTCGACGGGGTGATGGTCGCCGCGACGAACTTTTGCAAGAACCTCGATCCGGCGATGATGCGCCGCTTCACGTTCAAGCTGGAGTTCGACTACCTGGACGACGCCGGGAAGAAGTCGTTCTTCGAGCGCATGTTCAAGAAGACGCTGACGACCGCCGAACTCGGCGAGCTGAAGGCGATCAGGAACCTCGCGCCCGGCGACTTCCGCACGGTCAGGCAGTCGCTCTACTACCTTGGCGGATCGGTGTCGAACGAGACCCGCCTCAACGAGCTTGAAAAGGAATGTTCGCTCAAGAAAGGCTGCGGGCGGCGCATTGGGTTCTGAGGGCGTTCCATATCACGCAAAGG
>OQVT01001316.1_pt1 | contig 15565 bp, 7 predicted proteins | sample 1691561 | NCBI WGS metagenome assembly OQVT01 (sample SAMN03418260, study PRJEB22391) | human gut metagenome | biome: human-gut; feature: organic feature; material: feces | host: Homo sapiens | place: Tanzania | collected 2013-01 | reverse complement strand
TCTTGTCCCTACACGCCACATGGGGACAGGAAGAAGGTTCAGGGATATTTTCTGCAGCGATAAAATCAGCAAAAACTGAAAATGGCAGATATTCATCCTTAAGATCATTGCGTGTGCATATAACATCTGGTTTTATATCAGGGGACAGATTGCCCTTCCATATTTTGATCATAGTGTGCAGTTCACAGGAAACATGCTGTATCAGATAATTCATGTTGATATTCATAGCGTAAACTCCTTTAGAGCGTGTTTATTGTAGTTATATCATAACATATTTGCCGTGAAAAGTGATAAAAAACTGAGAATTATAATATAAAAATCCGCTTTTCACAGATACAATAACGACTGAAAATAAAGAGCGCGCGAAAGTAAATTAATATCGGAAAGACGTTTCCGGAAATGTGAAATTTATACCAATATCAGGGAGGAAAACATGAAAGTAAAAGGAGTCAATCTTGGAAACTGGCTGGTACTTGAAAAATGGATGAGCCCGTCTTTGTTTGATGGCACAACAGCAGAAGATGAATACTATCTGCCTACACAGCTCTCCAAAGAAGTCTATGAAGCAAGAATCAAGATCCATCGTTCTGAGTACATTACGGAAAGAGATTTCACAAGAATTAAATCCATGGGAATGGATGCAGTGAGAATTCCGGTTCCATACTTCATTTTCGGTGACAGAGAACCATTCATCGGATGTATTGAAGAACTGGACAAAGCATTTAACTGGGCTGAGAAATATGGCCTGCAGATTCTGATCGACCTTCACACAGCACCGGACAGCCAGAACGGATTTGACAATGGCGGAATCAGTGGTGTATGCAAATGGTCACAGGAGCCGGACGAAGTGGAGTTCGAACTTACAGTACTGGAAAGACTGGCAGAGAGATACGGAACAAGAAAAGGATTATGGGGAATTGAAATCCTGAATGAGCCGGTACTGGAAGATATGTGGGAGTCCATGAAGGTAGCAGAGCGCTATCCTGCAGTTGATCCTGAGAAAGCAAAAGGAACAAAGCCAAATACAATGGAATTCGTCCGTGGTTTTTATTTGGAAGCATACGACAGAATCCGCAAACATATGCCGGAAACCAAATATGTGGTATTCCATGATGCGTTCCGCTTAAAAGCATGGAAAGATTTCATGCGTGAAGACAAATACAAGAACGTAGTTCTGGATACTCACCAGTATCTGATGGTTGCAGAAATGAACGGCTGCGAGCAGACTGTGGAAGAGTACGTGAAATATGTAAAAGAGCTGAAAAAAGACATCGCAGAAATGCAGGAATACTTCCCGGTAATCTGCGGCGAATGGTGCCTGTTCAACTCTCTTGCAGTTGGCTGTGATACAAAGGGTGGACAGACAGTTCTCAACGGTGTAGAAGGCATGGCACAGGAAACAGTCAGTGCTGAAGAAAATGATGAACAAACAGTTGATATTGCCATAGACGGTTTCTTCCTCGCCATTGGCCACAAGCCTAACACAGAACTCTTCGCCCCATGGCTTGATACAGACGAAGTGGGCTATCTGAAGAAAGCCGATGGTACTCCACGTACCAAGCTCCCAGGAATCTTCGTTGCCGGTGACTGTGCAGACCCCACCTACCGACAGGCTATAACAGCCGCAGGAACCGGTTGTCAAGCAGCCATAGAGGCCGAACGCTACCTGTTAGCCAAAGAAGGTTAAGCCCAGAGCCAGCATTTAACAAATAAATAGTATGAATAAGAAAAGGCTCGCTTCACAGCGAGCCTTTTCACGTTTAAAACTAAATTAATCAACCATAAACCTTAACCATTAAAAATCATATTGGGTTTTGCATTAGAAACCTCTTGTTCCTATATGATGCAAAATTAACTCACAACTAGTTTTGTTTTCTGATGCAAATGTATTACAATTATTTCATACTCGCGTTCATATTTTATTATTTATAGTTTAAAATGCGTGATTTTAACGTTTAATACACCAAATTTATCGCAAATCAAACTAAAATACGCATTTTTGACGATTTTTATGGTAAAATATGAATGTATTTCAAACTTATTTTCGTATCTTCGCAGCCGAAAATACAGTTATAGATATGACAAACTTGACCATCATTCTGTTGATTATAGCCACAGGATTGTTGATAGGAGGCCATTTTTGGTTATCAAGAAGGCTTTCTACCCATCTAAGAAGCAAAAACAAGATGCTGTTGGAGTGTACCATCTCCAACCTAACCAATAATCTGTCAACCCCAATGACCATTATCAGTAGCACTATCGAACAGCTACGAGGCAATCATCCTGAACTGCAAGACGAGTTAAACATGATCGACCTTAACATCCAACGATCATTGCGTCTTCTGCAACAAATGGACGAGGCCACACTAATCTATACGGGTAAGATGAATCTACATGTACAGCAATGCGACGTGATGCGATCCATCAGAGATACCGCACTATGCATAGCGCCGTTAATGAACAAGAAAGGCCTCAACCTTGACATCAGTTGTAAACCAGACACGATGGTTGGTTGGGCAGATACTGACAAAATAGATAAAATCATCTTTAATCTGTTGCAGAACACCACAAAATATACAGGTACCGACGGTACCGTAACTTTAGATGTGAGTACAAATTCTGACTACGACCACCTATATATACGTATTAGCGACAATGGCGTAAGCATCATCCCCGAAGAAGTAGAGAAAATATTCAATGCTCCATCTATCTCCAGTTTTCAGGAGTCCATGATTACCGGAACCTACCCCAACCTATCACTCGTCAACGATATGGTGAGACTACATGGTGGCAACATCCACTACAACACTCTTCAAGGTCAGGGAACTACCGTCACCATCGAGTTGCCCATAGGAAAAGAGGCCTTCACCGACGCACAAACCAATCATCAACAACAGTCATCAGAGAGTTTTATCCGCACCTATGCCAACAATCTGCTGCCTTTGCTGACCCCGATAAATAAATCTGAGAAATCAGCAGATGGCAGCAAAAGCATCAACATCATCCTTGCAGACGATAATCCTGAGATGCTTAATCTGATGGCACATGCCTTAAGTCCATACTACAACATACTCACAGCGAGCAATGGTGCCGATGCGCTCCGACTGGTAAAAGAAGGAAATATCCAACTTGTAGTGGCAGAAACCAATCTGCCTAAAATTGATGGTATTAGTCTGACAACTGTTATTCGCCAAAATTATTCCAAGAATCAATTGCCAATTATTACGCTGACGGGCAATGCCGACACCAATGACAGCGAACTATCCCTGCAAGAAGGCGCAGACATCTGTTTGCAGAAACCATTCCGCATGACCGATCTGCTGCTTCATATCAATAACACGCTATTAAGCCGTCAATACCAGCAAAAGATAAATATTGATGCCACCCATCAAGACGAACATATTGAGGAAATCACTTCGTCAGACAGCCCAATAGACAATGAGTTTGTAAACCGTGTCACCGAACTTGTCAAAGCCAACTTATCCGATTCTGACTACGATCGCGACAGGCTTGCTTCTGACATTGGAGCCAGCAGTTCCACCTTATATAATAAGTTGCGAGCAGCCACAGGAAAGAATGTTTCGACCTTTATCCGTGACATGCGCATCAAGACAGCCTGCAAGATAGCGCAGTCAGACCCAGACTTGCGTGTCAGCGATATTGCCTATCAAGTAGGATTCAAAGATCCTAAATACTTCGCCACCACCTTTAAGCGGGTAATGGGCATGCAACCATCGGAGTATTTTGAGAAACTAAGAAATCAATAATGCGAACTCTCAAGTGAGAACCGGTCATCATATATAATTTCGGTTTATTCAGACCGAAGGATGATTCAATATTTGTATTGCATCATCGATTCACTTACGCGTCGGCCGAAGAGCCAGCAGACCGATAAAGGTGAATAAACCATTAAGCATCAGCAGTTCATAACCGAATCGATAGCCCGTATAATATCCCACAATAGCGTCAAGTCCCCAACAGAGCAAAGGAGAAAACAAGCATACATAGGGAACCCATCGGTCATTGGTCTGCCTATGGGTCAACAGCCCGAACGCAAAGAGTCCAAGCAACGGCCCGTAGGTATAACTACAGAGCACATAGATGGCATCAATGACGCTGGTGGAATTCACCAAACGGAAAAGCAAAACAAAGACCACAAAAACCACAGCAATAATCAAATGTGATCTTTTGCGTAGGTTTTCATCGTTTGGTTTTCCACAGATATCAACACAAAAACTTGTTGTCATAGCTGTCAAAGCCGAATCGGCACTTGAAAATGAGGCAGCCAAGATACCTAAAATAAAGAGCACAACCACCGCAGGTCCCAACAGCCCAGATGCTGCAAAAGTTGGTAACAGTTGGTCACCCATCTCTGGAATTGCAATACCACGTTGATGAGCAAGCATAACGAGCAAAGCGCCAAGCGAAAGGAACAACAGGTTGGCAGGTAGAAAAGCCACACCATACGTCGTCATATCTTTCTGTGCATCACGCAATGAACTACAAGTAAGATTTTTCTGCATCATATCCTGATCAAGTCCCGTCATGACAATGACGATGAACACACCACTGAAGAATTGTTTCCAGAAATTCTGCTTCGACATCCAGTCATCAAACACAAAGATGCGCGACATTTCGCTATCTGCTATGGCCGATACAGCATCACCAACCCCCATTTCCAATTGTTTGGTGACCATAATAAGCATCAGTATCAACGCTCCAAAAAGACAGGCAGTCTGCAGCGAATCAGTCCATACCAGTGTGCGTATGCCACCTTTTCTGGTGTAGAGCCATATCAGAGCCACCATTACTAACGCCGTAAATGTAAAAAGCCATCCCTCACCTATCTGTCGCATTCCATCAGGCATCTGCATCATGATACATTGCTGCAAAATCCAGCACACCACATAAAAACGCACCGCCGCCCCTGTCATTTTCGACAAGAGGAAAAACGATGCCCCTGTGCGATAAGCCCTTCGTCCAATACGTTGCCCTAAAAACGAATAAATGGTGGTCAGGTTCAACCTATAATATAAAGGTAGGAGAACAAAAGCTACGATAACATAGCCCAAGATAAACCCCATACATGTTTGCAAATAGGTCATATCAATACGAGTCACCATACCCGGCACACTTACAAAGGTCACACCAGATATCGATGCACCTATCATGCCAAAAGCCACCATATACCATGGCGACTGTCTGTTGCCACGGTAGAACGTATCATTGTCTGCATGTCTTCCCGTCCATCTGCTGATGGCAAACAGCAAGCAAAAATAGCCCAAAACTATCGCTAATATCATCATATCGCACACAAAGGTAGCAATTTTTTAGTTTTTATCCTCTTTTTCTCATTATTTTTCATTACTTTTGTCGTACAAAACACTAAACCATAAGACAATGACAAGACAAAAGAAGTATCTCCTACCGGAGAATGAGATTCCAACACAATGGTATAACATCATGGCAGACATGCCCAACAAGCCACTGCCTCCCATCCATCCCCAGACCCACAAGCCCTTAACATGGCAGGATTTGGCACATATCTTCCCCGAAGAGTGTAGTAAACAAGAACTGGACATGGAGCATGAGTGGATAGACATTCCCGAGGAAGTACTCGACAAATACCGTTTTTACCGTTCTACCCCATTGGTACGCGCCTATGAGTTGGAAAAAGCCCTCGGCACTCCTGCCCATATCTATTTCAAGAACGAGAGTGTCAACCCATTGGGTTCTCATAAAATCAATTCCGCCCTTCCCCAGTGCTATTATGCCAAACAAGAAGGCACAACCAATGTGACCACCGAGACTGGTGCCGGCCAGTGGGGTATGGCTCTGAGCTATGCTGCCAAGATATTCGGTCTCGAATGTGCGGTTTATCAGGTGAAGATTACCATGCAGCAGAAGCCCTATCGCTCATCTGTTATGCGTACTTTCGGTGCTGCTGTTACCGGTTCTCCATCCATGTCAACACGTGCGGGTAAGGATATCATCACCAAAGATCCGTTGCATCCCGGTTCACTTGGTACAGCCATTTCCGAAGCAGTAGAGTTGGCTACTACCACTCCCCATTGTAAATATGTATTAGGTTCTGTACTCAACCACGTTGGTCTGCACCAGACTATCATCGGTCTGGAGGCTGAAAAGCAGATGCAGATGGCTGGTGAATATCCCGATACTGTTATTGCTTGCTTTGGCGGCGGTAGCAACTTCGGAGGTATCGCATTCCCCTTCATGCGCCATAACATCAGCGGAGAGCGCCATACCGAGTTTATCGCAGCAGAACCCAACAGTTGTCCTAAGCTGACTCGCGGTAAGTTCCAGTATGACTTCGGCGACGAAGCTGGTTACACACCATTATTACCCATGTTTACGCTCGGCCATCAGTTCAAGCCAAGCAACATCCATGCAGGCGGTCTCCGCTACCATGGTGCCGGCATGATTGTGTCACAGCTCATCAAGGACAAAATGATGCATGGCGTGGATATTCCCCAATTGGAATCGTTCGAAGCTGGAATGCTCTTCGCCCGCACCGAGGGTATCATCCCTGCCCCTGAGAGTTGCCATGCCATTGCAGCCACTATTCGCGAAGCCAAGAAGTGCAAGGAAACCGGTGAGCAGAAAGTCATCCTGTTCTGTCTCTCTGGCCACGGTCTCATCGACATGCCGAGCTATGAGCAGTTTATCAGCGGCGATCTGCAGAACTACACCGTTTCTGACGAAGAAATCGAAAGAAACGTCAGCGAGCTGGAGCCCATCATCAAGGAATAACAATCAGCCCCTCCATTCCTCCATGCCAAGTATGGAAGAATGGAGATACATTTCGGAGAGCATCGCCCAAGAAAATCCATGCGGACTCTCCAACATAGCTAATAACAAAGAAGCCGGTTCGATGAGGAACCGGCTTCTTTGTATATACAATATAGGTATTATCCCATACCAATCAGTTTTTTCAGTTCACCCTCTTTATAGAGGATATAGGCTGTTGTTCCGATAAACACAAGGAAGAGGAACATCAGTACCATTTTGGAACGAACAGGACCAGCCTTCTTCACAGGAACCGTAGCACTCTGCAGGGTTGTAAATGCAGGAGTATCCTCTTGCACTTTGGCCTCAGCCATCTGCATCTGTTGAGCCAGCGTGTTATAGGCATTAAACTGCAGTTGCATCTCGTTTTCAAGATCAGTCTGCTTGCTACGTACACTCTCAAGAATCAAATCCTGGTTGGCATCCGAGAACGAAGCATAGTTCTGTCGTGCGCGAGTATAGCGTTCCTTAGCCTCTTTATAGAGTTTTTGTGTATAAGCCAAATCATGACGCGCTTTCTTGGTACGATACTCTGTGATAAAGTCTTGCAGACGTACTTTCACCGAATCAGCCATGGTGGCAGCAATAAGCGGATCCTGGTCAGTTACATCGATAGTGATGACCATTGTTTTCTTATCCACATCACACACAACCTTCTTATCTATCACCTGCGCAATCTCAGTCTGTGTCTTGGTCAGGCGGAACGGATCCACCTTAAGATTCTTCTCTTTATCTTTACTGCCGAAGAAACTCATCAGTCCCTTGACAGCTCCCGACCACCATGGTGTTTTCTGTTCGTTGAGCAGATAGTCGTAGTAGGTCATCACCTTCTTATCTTCTTCACGCTTCACCTTTACAGGAAAGAGGCTGGTTTTGAAATCAACCGAGTTCATCAAGTCAGGATAGAGCGTAGGAAAGAGTGCCTCTGTACCTGCATTAGCACCACCTCCGAGATTGACGCCAAACTGACTTGCCAGAGCGCTAATCGAACTGGTACTACTCTTCGACGACAGTTCTGGCGACAGTTTCACCTGTACATTATAATAGTTAGGCAATCCCAAGGCATAGATACAAGCCAGGACGAAAGCCACAGGCAGCACAACAACATAGAGATGTTTGCGACGCTTGACAGCAGCCCACAGGGCAGCATAGTCGATGGAGCTTTCTTCCTCCACCTGATTCATCTTGTTATTCTCATCCATAGTCATTTTCATTATTTAGTGATAGAGACGATAGAGGCAATCACAGTTGCCAAACTTGCCATGCTGGTACCAGCAGCGAGCATCTGTCCGAAGTTCAATCCTTCACGCTTACGTTTGCTTGGCACTACGATTTCACAGCCTGGCTCTATTTTTGCGCCATGTCCGACCTGTGCCACAGTTCCGTTGGTATAAACGACAAAGGTCTTACTTTTCTTGGCACGCAGTCCGAAGCCACCTGCCTTGTTAACATACCACTTATAACCTTTATCACCCACAAATGAAACCGTATTGGGGAACATCACGTCACCCGACACTTTGACCGTAGCATTATACTCTGGTACTGTGATCACGTCGCCTTCGCGCAGAATGATGTCGTATTCACCACCTTTATCAGCCATGGCCTTATCGAGTTCAATACCCACTACGTAGGTATTCTCCAAATCCAAGCTTTCCATAGCAACTGAGTCGCGCTCACTCAGATTTCTTTTGAGTGCAGTCAGCACATCTTTAGTGCGCTCTTTTTCCTCTTGCGTTTTCACACGTACCAGTCGTGCACCACGCATATAGGCATTCTCGGTCACACCTCCAGCCATGGCCAGGACATCACTCAGTCGCATGTTTTTCATGTTCATCGTCTGCACGCCAGGGAAGTTCACCTCGCCCTTGATAGTAACGTTCTGTGGTGTCACATAACCAGGACTACGGCGCACGTGTACCACATCATAGGGTTGCAATATAAATCCCTTGTTACCATCGACCACGAATCCGTCTTTCAGGGCAAACGAGAATGTCTGTGCAATCTCTCGTGTGGTTGTGGTGGCCTTGGGGTCACGAATACGACGCGACACATCAACCTTTGCAGTACTTGCAGCGTCTGTCAGACCACCTGCTTGCATGATGAGGTCCTCTACCGAGGTATTGTCGGCATATTCGTAAGTTCCTGGTGACATCACCTCACCAGTAATGGTATAAGTACGCTCTGAACGCAGTTCTGCCTGTGTTGGAATAAAGAGCACGTCTTCATTCTTCAATGGAATATCGGGCACGGTACCAGCCAGGATACCTTGTACATCAACCGAGACCACTTCAAGACTGCGGTCAGCCTTCATGCGATGCAATACAGCGTGAGCAGTAAAGGCATCTTCGGTAACGCCTTCTGCACGCTCTATCAGTCCTCTCACAGAAGTAACCTCACCACCCAACCGATACTGTCCAGGGCGGAATATGGCACCTTTCACCTCAACCATATTCTCATAGCGGTTGAGCATACCATCTACGGTTACAGCATCGCCATCATCAACTTTGAATGATGACATATCAAACTCATCGACATTAAATACCGAATAGCGTTCGCCGGTCTGACGCACCAGTCTGACAGCCTTCTTATAGGCATCTCCTGTAAATCCTCCAGCATATTTCAACAAAGTTGCCACGCTCTCGTTCTTACGCATTTCGTAGAACATCGGGCGCTTCACATTACCCGTGACACCTACCAAACAATCGTAAGGTCCTACCTGTACCACATCACCGTCCTGCAGACGAACATTACCCGCCAATCTGCCGTTGAGAATATATTCATAGATATCCACCACGGTAATCAGTTTTCCATTACGATAGACCTTCACATTACGTAGTGTACCGATATCGTTGATACCGCCAGCTCTGTAGAGGGCATGGAAAACAGTAGAGAACGCGCTGAGGGTATAGGTACCCGGTGTCCTCACCTCACCCATCACATTGATCATGATGGTGCGTGTTTGTCCCACGGAGAGCTTCACCTTACTGCTGGCATAGCGTGATCCAAGTGTAGAACGAATTTTTCCGTTGGCAGCAGCCACCGTCATTCCGCTCACATAAATCGGTCCGTATCCCGGAACCGTCACCGTTCCCTCTGGCGATATGGTCAGTTGGTGTGTATTCTGCGAAGCGCCATAAACATCGATGACCACTTGGTCACCAGGACCGAGCACATAGGTCTGCGGTGTGGCGATATTCATATTGGGTTCGAATGAAAGGGCGCGTTGGTTGAAGATGTCACGTCCAAACACTTTCTTGCCATTTGTACCGGCAGAATGTCCTTGGGTAGCCATCACTTCCTGCTCTGCCAATTGATGGTCTTCATTGGCATCGTTAGCATTCTCAGAAGCTGTATTAATCTTGCCGTTCTCCAGTTCCTGCTGTTGCGATGCACTATTCCGCATGCGGTTGCTTGCATCACCGACAGCAGCATCAGCCGCAGCACTCATATTGTGGCTTCTGATCTGTTTATCATACTGGTTGCGCACACGTCTGATCTGATCGATCTTCACTCCACGTTGCATCAACTTGGTGACAATCTGCGACTGTGATGTTCCGGCTTTCGCCTCCCTTGCCACAAACTGCATCACTTGCGTGTCGGTCATTCCGCTCTGTGCGGCAACCGACAACGAAGACAGCATCATGAGCGCAACCACCATATTGCGCTTCAAGCCTGCCATTGCTTTCATGCTCGTTACTTGAAAATTCATATTTATCTGATTACTTTTTATTCCTCTTGTTTGAGTCAGCGCAACTATGCTTTTTCCTAAAGGAAAAGCAAAATGCGATGCAAAATTAGCAAAAAAGACTTAAACTACAAAGCGAAACGCACTTTATTTTCATTTACATTGCAGGTTACTTCTCCAGTTGCCTTTTTTTTATTACTTTTGCATTGTTTTCGGCTTCACGAAGCCTACAATTCCTTAAAGTAATGACAACACTGAAGATAGAAGACCTCATCGAACTCCTTTCCGTTGCTCCACAAGTGGGGGCTACGGCAAAAAGTCTGTCTGACAAGAAAATCAAAACCTTGTTTTTAGAAGGACTGACTGGCTCTGCCGCACCAGTACTGTTTGCCACTATGGCGCAGAAGAATCTGTTGCCCAATGCGCTATTTATACTCAACGACGAGGAAGAGGCAGGCTATTTCTATCACGACTTGACACAGATGTTGGGCAACGAACAGGTATTGTTTTTTCCTTCCTCTTATCGCCGTGCCATCAAATACGCACAGCGAGACGCTGCCAACGAGATTCTCCGCACCGAGGTATTGAGCCGTTGCATGATGAAAGACGGGCGTTACCTCATCGTCAGCTATCCTGAGGCATTGGCAGAACTGGTCATTTCACGTCGTCAGATGGACGAGCGAACCTTATCCTTAGAGCAGGGACAGAATATTGACACTTCCATCATCGTAACGCAACTGCGTGAGTTTGGGTTTCATGAGGTAGATTATGTCTATGAGCCAGGCCAGTTTGCCCTACGCGGTTCTATCCTCGATGTCTATAGCTTCAGTTGCGAATATCCATTCCGCATCGACTTTTTCGGTGACGACATCGACTCTATCCGCACTTTCGACGTGACCGACCAGTTGTCGCGCGACCGTCGTGACCGCATACAGATTGTTCCCGAACTATCTGTTACATCAGAGGAACGCGTACCGTTCTTCTCGTTTCTGGCAAAGGAGACTTTGCTCGTGACAAAAGACTTACTCTTTGTTCACGATTCCATCGACCGCACATACCGTGAAGGATTCTCGTCTCAAGCGCTTACCGAGCGCTTGGAAGGACAGACCGAAATGGAGCAACAAGAGACGATGCAGCAGATGAAAAAGGAGACTCAGCTCATCAGCGGCTCTCAATTCACCGAAGCCATCAGCGGTTTGCGTCGCATAGAAATCGGTGCACATGCCACAGGTGTGCCTCAGGCGACCCTGCGTTTCAACACCCTCCAGCAACCGCTGTTTCATAAGAATTTCGACCTGCTGCGTCAAAGTTTCACAGATTATCTGTCAAAGGGTTATCGCATCTATGTTCTGGCAGACAGCGTGAAGCAGTTGCAACGACTGAAAGACATTTTTTCTGCCGATGAGGAAAAACAGGCCCTACACTTCACGCCTGTAGAGAAAACCATCCACGAGGGATTTATCGACCACGACCTGCAACTCTGCATCTTCACTGACCACCAGATATTCGACCGTTTTCATAAATACAGTCTGCGTTCCGACAAGGCCCGCAGCGGTAAGGTCTCGCTCACGCTGAAAGAGATTCAGCAGTTTGAAGTAGGCGATTTCGTGGTCCATGTAGATCATGGCATCGGCAAATTCGGCGGTTTGGTGCGCATGCCACAAGGCAACGGCTACCAAGAGATGATTAAGATCATCTACAACGGCGGCGGGGCCATCTATGTCTCCATCCACTCACTCTATAAGGTCAGCAAATACAAGGCACAGGACAACGGTGAACCGCCACGTCTCTCGCAATTAGGCACAGGCCAGTGGGAACGACTGAAAGAGCGCACCAAAAACAAGTTGAAGGATATTGCCCGCGACCTCATCCGCCTCTATGCCCGCCGACGACGCGAGCAGGGATTTGCCTTCAGCGCCGACTGTTTCATGCAACACGAACTCGAAGCGTCGTTTCTCTATGAAGATACGCCCGACCAGTTGAAAGCCACCAACGACATCAAGGCTGATATGGAAAAAGCACGTCCTATGGACCGTTTGGTATGTGGCGACGTGGGATTCGGCAAGACCGAGGTGGCGGTGCGTGCTGCATTCAAGGCTGCCTGCGACTCCAAGCAGGTGGCGGTACTCGTGCCCACCACCGTACTGGCTTACCAACATTTCCAAACCTTCCAAGGCCGCCTGAAGGATCTGCCCGTCCGTGTGGATTATCTGTCGCGTGCCCGTTCCGCCAAACAGACCAAGGCAATACTGAAAGATTTGGAGGAAGGCAAGATAGACATTATCATCGGCACCCACAAACTCATCGGCAAGACGGTGAAGTTTCATGACCTTGGACTCCTTATTATTGATGAAGAACAGAAATTCGGAGTATCCACCAAGGAGAAATTGCGCCAGTTGAAAACCAATATCGACACGTTGACCATGACAGCAACACCCATTCCGCGCACACTGCAGTTCTCCCTTTTGGGTGCCCGCGACCTGAGCATCATCCAGACCCCACCGCCCAATCGCTATCCCATCCATACCGAGATACATACCTTCGGACCGGAAATCATTGCCGATGCCATCAATTTCGAGATGTCGCGCAACGGTCAGGTGTATTTTGTCAATCCGCGCATCAACGACCTACAGCGAATTGCCGACCTCATCCACACCTATATTCCTGATGCACGTGTGGTGATTGGTCACGGCAGGATGAAGCCCGACGAACTGGAACAAGCCATCTTCGATTTTGCCAACTACGACTACGACGTGCTCCTCTCAACCACTATTGTTGAAAACGGCATCGATATTCCCAATGCCAACACCATCATCGTCAATGGCGCCAACCACTTCGGCTTGTCAGACCTCCATCAGATGCGAGGCCGTGTAGGACGCGGCAATCGCAAGGCGTTCTGCTATCTGCTTGCACCTCCCCTTGCCGACCTTCCTCAGGAGAGTCGCCGCCGATTAGAGGCATTGGAGAATTTCAGCGACCTTGGTAGCGGCATACAGATTGCCATGCAAGACCTTGACATCCGAGGTGCTGGCAACCTGCTGGGCGCCGAACAAAGCGGATTCATTGCCGACCTGGGTTATGAGACCTATCAGAAGATTCTGACCCAAGCCATGACAGAACTGAAAAACGAGGAGCCCACCTTTGCCGAAGTCGCAGAAGCAGAAGCAGAAGCCTCTACACCCATCAATACCGACGGACCATACGTTTCCGACTGCACCCTGGAGAGCGACCTGGAACTCTATTTTCCCGACCAGTATGTGCCATCCGACAGCGAGCGCATGCTGCTCTATCGCGAACTGGACAATCTCCAGACCGACGAGCAACTCGAAGCCTACCGTCGTCGAATGGAAGATCGCTTTGGTCCTGTGCCGCCTGCTGCTCTGGAACTGATGCATGTGGTGACTTTGCGTCGTTACGCCTGCCTGTTGGGTTGCGAGAAAATCATTCTCAAACAAGGCCGTATGTCTATGTATCTCGTCTCCAAAGCCGACAGTCCCTACTATCAAAGCGAAGCGTTCGGGCGTGTTATAGACTTTGCGGTGGGCAATCCACGTCGCTGCCAACTGCGTGATGTCAACGGCAAGCGTTCATTGCTGATATCCAATGTTCCCTCTGTAGCAGAAGCGATTCAATTGCTTAGACCGCTGACTCAACAGTAGCCGCCTGTTTTACTCCAATCAGGCATTGGCATTTGCTTCCTCCTTCGTAAGGCATAGTGCGCTGTCGTACGCAACGTTGCAAGTTTCGGACTATACAATTGCTTCCCTATGTGTTCGGGTCGTCAACGGGATTTGTACGGGTTTTGTTGTTTCATGATGTGATATTTTCTTGCTCTCAACATTCCCACATCGTGGTATTCTCCTGTTCTGTTCCTTGTTTCTCCCAACTTTGTCCCATCATTGTCCGCTAAATATTGGGACTTAGTGCGGAGTCACTTGTGACTTACTGAGGAGTTGACCACGGCTGTGTGCGGACGGAATGTTTTGTGCGATGAGTGATTCTCTCTTGAACCACGGTGCAAAGATACAACATCCCCAAAAACCAATCATACGTTTCTATACGTTTCTTGCGATTCGAGCCATTTTTATTATGATGCGACAAAAGTACGACCCTCAACAAGCTAAGACGGGCTGAAAGCCCAATGGCTTCCTTAGCCCAGGGTAACACCCTGCGGACACGGTTACAAACAAAACAGTACGTCCTGAAAGGACAAAAGTAAAACCATCATTCAAAAAAGCCATAAGAAAGTTGGTCGTTAACTTCCACTCTACATTGCCATTAGTCTGATGTTCATCCCCAGTTTTATGTGAAAAACACCCTTCAATTTGCTTGTTTACCTTCCAAATGCAGTCGCGATATCACTATTTCGCATCATTTCCTCGTTCGCCAAGGAAAGGGAAATTCATCGAAACAAGGGAGTCGAGCTCGATTTCTGAGGATTTCATGAATAAAATAGCCCCAAAATGGTGGTTTTTACCAGGATTTTGCAGATTTGGAATGCTGATTTTACTGGTGCAACACGGAAAATTGTTTATACTATATTCTCATAAGTAGCTGATAAGCAGTCTTTTAAGATAACGTTTCCACGTTCCTGTTCCAGATATTCCAATTGTTCCAATTAATTTTGTGGATGTGCTATTTTTCCTTATTATATACTTAACTAATTAATAATTAATAAGATATATATATAAAAAGAAAATATGCATGTGAAGACCCCCTCCTGACTTCGTCATTGCGTCACCCAAAATTCTTCGTCAAAGAGTTTAGCTATTTTCTGATGCCTTGCCATTAACATTGTTTGGGTGTAAACCTCCTTGTTCAGAGGTAGCTTAATTTGTATTGTCGTGATTGTCTTTGCCAATGCAAGCACCTTGTCCACGCTCATCTTAATCTCTGAGACTTTCAGCATACGCTCCAATTCCTTGTATACTTTCAAAGCCACAAAGCAGATGCATATATGAGCCTCGATGCGTTTGCGCGTAAAATGAAACATGGGGCGTATCTCTATCTTTGATTTTGCTATACGGAAAGCCCGTTCTACGTGCCAAAGGTTGTGATATGCTGTGTATACAT
>OQVT01001314.1_pt1 | contig 15572 bp, 6 predicted proteins | sample 1691561 | NCBI WGS metagenome assembly OQVT01 (sample SAMN03418260, study PRJEB22391) | human gut metagenome | biome: human-gut; feature: organic feature; material: feces | host: Homo sapiens | place: Tanzania | collected 2013-01 | reverse complement strand
AACGCAAGAACACATTCGCCTTCGGGATTACCACATCATTGAGCGTTTTGCAGATCACCAACAATCGTCCCATATCAGCCTTGATGCGAGTGGCATCATGCTTCACGCTCATCTGAAAAACTGACAAATCTGATTTCAATCGATTAGCGCGTTCACTTGCTCCCATATAGTGTTCGAGCATGGTCAATCCTGCCATCGCCAAGCCTAAGGACTTGTTGCCGTTCGACAAAGACTTATAAGCCTGCAAAGAACCCTGCAAAGAAGTGCGGAAACTATCAGAAATTTCACCAATCAGAGCTGCACATTTTTCCGTGAGCTTATTATATTCCAGCTCCACATACTTAAGCATCTCGTCCACATCCAGCCACTCTATTCGCTTGAAGTCGAACAAGTCTGGTGAAACCATCTTGATGGAGTCGCCATAGATATCAATCAGTTTCAGGGCATAATCACGATAAACCGTCCCGATATCACTACGCAAGGAAGTAAAATCTTCGATGTTTCCACGAACGCTATCCTCAGCATAGTGATAAGCCTCCACCATCTTGGTATATTTATCAAACATGGTAGACGCCTTACTTCTTACATCTTTCACGCCATTCGTGCCCATGACAATATCAGCCATCTTCGACGTTCCCTTAGCAAGAACCAGGTTAAGGTTCAATTCCACTTGCTCTTTCAACTGCTCCAGAGCAGATGAAGATAACGCCAGTTCCGTCTCAGCTATCTTCAAAGCCTCCTCCTTGTTGCCCTGTTCCAGACTGTCATTCAACTTGTATTCAGCCACAAGGGTTGTACGTGAATTATTGGAAACAAAAGCAATGGCGATATTGCCATTATCATGGAAATATCTGTAGGCATCAAATACCAGCTTACTCACCTCCGAGGAATCGGAAGCTATACCATACTTCTTCAGCTCAAAAGCCAAATCTGCACGAAGATACGTCTTGTTCTCTTTGCAGAGTTCATCAGCAATCATCTTGATTGCCTGATATACTTTTTGATTATCAGCCATACTATTCATCGTATTTATATTAATTTATTCTTTATCACAACCAACGATTATTCTTTTTCATTGTTACATTACCTTATATAGATATATATTCGATTTCGGCTGCAAAATAACTATATAAGTGTGTCAAATAGTGACAGAGGTTCCAATATTATTATTTCTATTTAAAACTTTCTGCGGTACTGACTATTTGCTATTATACTTTTTATTAACAAAAGACAGAATTAATATTGCCTTAGAATATCTTTAACTCATAAAAGCATAGAGATCCATATATTTATGCACCTCTATGCTTATCAGAAAAAGAACAGTAATTCTTAGCTTACATAAAACATGCTTACTACTTCTTATTATCTGCCACAGTTTTTAAAATTACCCCTCCAACAGTGGCAACAATACCTGCAACTTTAACAACACTTTTTGCGATTTTCTCGGCTTGTTCTGCGAACGGTGGTAGCTATATAGTTACGAAAGCGAAGGGTCGAAACGACAACTATACCTGCGGTTACAACCGACACGGCAATCTCAATGTAGCAAAGCATCGGGTCATAGCTGTATGATGCAAAAGACATAGCAAGCATTGCAACCGAAAATATAACAAATGTCGGCATAGTCGTAAAACTTTTCTTCTTCAATTCAAACCCTTCCTTTCGTAGATTTTTAATTATACTTCCTGTAAAATCGGAAGAATCATTGGGGTTCTGCGCGTTTTGAGAAGTTTCGGAAGATTACGCCCTGCGGCGTGAAAAATAAATAAAATCGGACGAATAATTGCTGCGATTTATGCAAATATTCATATTTTATGTAAGTATTATTCGTTATAAGTAAAAATTTATCGCGCCATAAGTAAAAATAATAGCGACCGCCTTATATATGGTTGACAAAAGTCGGAAAAAATATTATGATAGGAAGCGTATAAAATGGGTTTTTATTGCCTGTCGGGGCAACGGATAAGGACTTTTTAAGGGCTTTATCGTTAGTTTTATTCATTTTTTTGAATATTTTTACTAATCGGAGACGTTTCCGTCGGCAATAACCCCCTTTACGCGGGCGAAAGTTGTGTGAACAAAATTTCACACGTTCGTCGCAAACCCCTTCGGCGGCCGTTTCGGGGGCGTAAAGGCGTATAAGCGGTCGCCGCACGGCAAAAATTTTAAGGTACTCTACGGTAATGAACATCAAGAACAGAAAAATCGTAAATATTGTGTTGTCCGCGCTGCTGATTATATCGGCGGCGTTTGCGCTGGTTGCCTGCAAAGGCGGCAACAAAAACGGCGTTACGGTCACGCTCGTCGGCGAGACTTACGAAGCGACTTCGTTTAATCTTCGCAAAGGCGACGCGTTGCCGACCGTACAAGCCGAAGAAAGAGACTTCGAAGGCTACTGGCTCGATCCGACGTATCTCACCAAGTACGACGGAACTACCGTCCCCGCGAACGACGTTACTTTGTACTATAAGCAAAATTATAGGTACTATACCGTCAATCTCGATTTCGGCGACTACGGCGTGAACACGCTTCTCGCGCGGCGCGGGGTATACGAAGCGTTACCCGACGCTTCCGCGCTCGGCACTTCCGCCGCAGGTTTTGCGGAAGTCAGGGGCGGAGACGTCAAGTACGCGCTCGGCACGGAAAGCAATAAAATCTACAATCTCGCGGAAAAGGGCGGCGAAGTAACCCTTTACGCCGTTTACGAAATAGACGACGTGGCCGATTTCGTTATCGAAAACGGAACGGTAACGGAATATAAAGGCAAAAAGACCGCAATCGTACTTCCCGTCGGCGCGACGAAAGTCGCCGCGGAAGCGTTCAAGGGCAACGACAAACTCGTTTCCGTAACCGTTCCGTCCACCTACACTTCGATCGGCAAAGGCGCGTTCGCGGATTGCAAGAAGTTGCAGACGATTACCGCGCCCTTCGTTGGCGGTTCGCGCACGACGAACAGGTTTTTGGCGTACGTTTTCGGCGCGGATAAGTACGAAGACAACGTTTATTCGTTCGCCGCGTACGTTATGAACAACGGCTTGTATATGGGCGATAAGCATTTTGAAAATCAGGTTATACCCGAAACTTTCAGGACCTTTATCGTCAACGCGCCGATGAACGAATTTGCGGAAGGCGCGTTCTACTCCGCGTATGCGCTCGAAAACGTCGTACTCGAATATCCCGAAGCGTTGAAAAGGGTAGGCGATTACGCTTTTGCGTACTGCTGCTCGCTCGGCAAAGACTCCGCGACGGGGCTTGCGATTAAATTCGACTGGCTGTCAAAAGTATCCGAGATAGGCAAATACGCTTTCGCGACGTACACGGGCAACTACGAAACCGACGTTAAAGAGATTTACCCGTACGGCGAAGCGAACAAAGATTATTACACCGCGACGCTTTACGCGTCTCCGTATCCGTTTACCAACCTTACGGATATACCCGAACTTACCGAAGTAAAATCCATCGAAGATTCCGCGTTCCATTTCTGCTACGCGATTAAATCCGTCAAATTCGGCAACAAACTCGAAACCGTCGGTATGAACGCGTTTTACTACTGTATGACGCACACGTCGTTATCCTTCCCCGAATCGTTGAAGAGCGTGGGCGAGTACGCGTTTTTCGCCAACTCCGCCGTGCTTACGATAGACTTCGGCAAGAACGTTCGCTTTATCGGCACGCGCGCGTTCGCGTTCTGTTCGGCTTTGTCGCAGGTAACGTTCACGGGCGACGACGCGCCCGTAGCGGACAATCAGGCGTTCTGTAACTCTATCGAGAGTTACGAAAACCCGATTGACGGAACTACCGAATACACGCCGATATACGACGGGCTCAGAATTTACGCGCCCGAAAAGGGCTACGAAACTTACCGCGCGTCGTTTGCGGCGTACCGCGACCTGCTTACGGTTGCCGGCTCGACTGCCGCGCCGGCGTACTGGTACGATAAAAACGGCAACGTAACCACCAAATTCGAGTTTACCGCCGGCGGAATAGTAAACGTAACGGACAAAGACAAAACATTTATATTAGATATAGACATATGGAATTTCGGCAAACCGACCTACGGCGCGAAGTGCGGCGAGTCCTATCCGTTGATGTACGAATTCATCGACGCCGAGACCTATCGTCAGACCGCGGGCGATCACGCCAAACCCCTTTACGCCAACCAGAAGTTGGTACACCTGTGGCACCCCGAACTTAAAAGTTACGACGGTTCTACGCTCAGCGACCTTTACTATATGATAACCGAATTGCCGTACGAAAGCGACGGGCAGAAATATCTGCTGCCGGTAATGGTATCCACGCTGCGTTCGAGCAGGGGCGGCAGAGTTTACGGCGATATAAATAAAGAAGGCAGTTACGTCGCGTCGGTCAACAGGTACGGCGCGGTAAAGATAGGTAAGACTTCCAAAGATTCCGGCTCGCCCGTTGCGAGATGGATAGACGATCCCGAAGGCACTTACTATATGACATTCGACAAGGTTGCCGACCACGAATATCACGCCGTATATTATAATGATAAATACGAAATCATCAGAACGGACGTATACAGAAGTATACAGCAGGGCAATATAGAAAGCAGCGGCGATCCGTTGTATCTCGTCGACGCCGACTCCGCGCCCGTACTGTTTGAAACGAACAGCATTTACAACAGCAGTAACGAATTCTACCTTGACGGCACGGGCGGCGCGCATATCTTAATCGGTAAAAACAAATACGAAGCCAAAGTCCAGAACGCCGCAGGCAAGGCTTTCGGCGAAGAAGGTTTCACGGTTCTGTTTAATTCGGTAACGAAGAACGGAACGAAAGACGAAACTCTTACGGGCAAAGCGGTATTTTCAAAACTTGCCGCTAACGGCGACTATCTGACGGTTGACGTCAGCGTAGGCGGGGAATCGTATAAGTTCCTTAACGTAACCTACAACAGCGGCTGGTATCGTTGGGGTTACGGCGAATATCTCGGCGTAACCTATAAATACCCCGTAATCGACACTAACCCTTCCGCAAGCGACGAATGGCGTTACAAACTGTTTACCGACGTTAAGATCGGCAACACGATAACCCTTATGGTCTACGCGCCCGACGGCGATAAAAACTCGCCCGAATTTGCGTACTTCCGCGAATACGATGACGGCGAAATGATCGCCGACGGCGAAGTGGTTTACGGCAAGAACGGAAAAATGAACTTCGTTTACGGCGAAGCCGACAAACGCGAAGCCGAGAAAATCGACAAGCGCGGCTCGTTCAATCTTACCGACGCGGACGGCAAAGGTTACAGAAAATTCGTCTATTACGACGATTCCGAAGATATGACGATAAATCTCGTCGAGAACTTCTACGGCACGCCGTTGTATTACTACACCGTCAAGACCGACGGCTACGGCAATATGTACCTGCTCGACCAGCACGACGACGATTTCAACGACGCGTATATCGGCACTTACGACGACTATTCGTCATTCGTGATAAACGGCGAGACCTATTACGAACTCGTATTCAAGGGCAGAAAACTCGACGCGGATAACAAACCCGTCGGCGAAGAAAAGACGTTCTGGATACTGTACGCGTTCTCGTCTCTCTCGCAGTACAGCGACGATTACTCGTTTGCGGAGTGGCACGGCACGATCGCCGCGATCTATTCCGAGCGTAACGACAAGAACGTCACGGTTTACGACGAATTCGGTTATAAAGAGTTCGAAGTGAGCGTAGACGTGTACGGCAACGTATCGTATAAGCGTTTCGCGCACACCGCTTTTCTTGACGGAAAGGTAACTTACGAAGAAATACCGAGCGGCGAAGTCGCGGGCATTATCTCCGTCAACGGTTCGAGCGGCAGTATGGAATATCTCATCGCCGTGGACGAGAACGGCAACGCGTTGTTTACTATGGTAGCGCGCGACGGAGTTATAAGCGGAGACTACTTCGTAATATCGCCCAAGGGCAGGGGCGTAACGGTTTCGTCTTACGAATCCCCCGTAAAGAGCATAACCGTAGATTTGGCTCTGCTTAAAAAATTATAAAGCGTTATAACGTTCGGTTATGCCAGACCAAGGTTCGTATTATTCTTGTCCGGCATAGTCCGAGCGCAGTAATAGAAACAGAAAAGGAGAAACATTTATGAAAACTAAAAGACTGGTAACTTTGCTTTTGGTTCTCGCAACCGCGTTTTGCGCGGCGTTTGCGGTGGGTTGTAAAAAGAAACCTGCCAACGCGACCGTCGAATCGGTAACGCTCAGCGCAACGCAGATCGAACTGAACACGGGCGACGCGATCAACTACGCCGACTACACCGTGACGGCGAAGTATTCCGACGGTAAGCAGCAGACTCTGCCGCTTACGGAAAAGATGTTCGGCGCGGAAGACCTTGCCAAACTCAACGTCGCGGGTACTTACACGCTGACCGTGACTGCGTTCGGTAAACAGGCGTCGCTGACGGTTACGGTCAAGAACCGCACGTTCGCCGACGTCAGCGCGGACGACGTGACCAAAACCTACGACGGGGAAGCAGTCGTACCCGAAATCAAGAACGCGCCGCAGGGCGCGACCGTCGTATGGACGTTCCGTAAGGATACCGCCGACGGCGAAATCGTTTCCGAACCCGTAAACGCGGGCGTGTACTACGCGCAGGGCGTGGTTTCGCTTAAAAACTACGACGATAAGACGGTTACCGCGAAAATCACCGTCAACAAAAAACTTCTCGATCCCGCCGCGCTTGAATGGCTTAACGTAAAGCGCGTATATACCGGTAAAGAAATTACGGTAAACGCCGTTCCCGATAATCTTCCCGACGGAATAACCGTCGTAGGTTATGAAGGCGACGTCAAAGGCACGGACAAGAAAGAATATACCGTTACCGTTAAATTCGCCAACGAAAACCCCAACTACGACATAGCGGAAACGTACTCTCTTAAATGGTCGATAGTCGCTCCGCTCGAAGCCAAATGGCTGGGCGCGAAAGACGGCAATCTTTTCGTTGCGTCTTTTGAAAACCTTACCGACGCTACCGGCAGACTTACCTTTAACGGCAAGACCACCGATTATAAGGTTAAATTCGACGAAAAACTCGTGGCGACTTTCTCCGAACTCAACGGCGACGTAACCGCGATAACCCTTAACGGGCAGATTCTTACGCTCGGCGTAGGCTCGGAAACTTACACGCTTATCTCCGAAGACGATCTCAACACTTATTTCGCTGGTAACGAGTACGATTTACTTCTCGCGCAGATCAAGGTCAACGTTGACGAAGCCGCGGGCAAACTTACGCTCGAAATCGCTTCCAAAGACGGCGAAACGTCTTATCCGCTTACCCTTAAAGCCGACGCGACCGCGTCTTCCGCAAGTGCAGTAAAACTTTACGCCACCGAAGACCTTTATCTCGAATATTATAACGCTTACGGCGTGGGATATCCCAAACTCTGCGGTTTTGACCTTACCGGCTATAAAGCCGACGATTACGAACTCGCTACCAAAGCCGAAGTCGCGGCTGTCGTTAAAGCCCTTATCGTCGGCACGTTTAAGGACGAACACGGCAACGTTCTCGTAGTAAACGGCTATAACGACGTTAAAGTAAACGGCAAGGCGTCTAAACTGTTCGCCGTCGTCAACTCTCAAGGAAAAGTCGCGCTTAAAATCGCGCTGAATTCCGATAAAAACAATCAGGATCTTACGATTAAAGACGGCTGGTATACGGTGGCAGGATTAAATTATTCCAATTCTCCCCTTATAAACGAAAAGGCGGCTAAATATCTCGGCACTTACTATATCTCCGCAGACGGCGCGATAACGGACGGTCAGACCGTTGCGTTTACGGCGAGTTACGGCAGCGTTTCGTTCTCTACGAAACTCGTTACCACGGCGGATACCGCGGAAAGCAACACCTTTAACGTAGTCGATAGCAAGACCGAAAACAGAGCCGTTCTCACGCTCGGCGAAGACGGCAAACTCACGGCTACGCTTTATCTTAAAGACTCCGACGCGGTTTACGCGACTCTCGTATTCGCCGACGGCGGCGCGAGCGTTTCCGCAGGCGATAAAAACTTCGTCAAAGTAGACAAACTTATCGAAAAGAGCAGTGGGTCCGACGAAGAATATTATTCCGCAGACGGCGTAACTCTTAAATACGACGGCAAGGGTAAATTCACGTTAAACGGCGTGGATTACACGAAATACACGCTTAAATTTGTCGACGATACGCTTACCGTAACCATCGGCGAAAACGAAGATACTCACGTTATAGTTTATACCGAAAAGCGTTTCGTCACGGTTGACGGCGAAATATTCCTTAACGACTTTTCCGACTCGCTTTCGGACGGCTATAGCAGCAGCGCCGAATATAAAGGCAGCGAAGGCACGTTGTCCGTAAACAAAAACGTAATCAAAGTAAACGACGTTCAACTTACCGACCTTGCGTATTCTTTCGTAGACGACGGTAACGGCAACGGCAGAACCGTTCTTAAAATAACCGCCAAACTCGGCGAAAACGCTTACGAACTTCTCTTCTACTCTCTCGCGACTGTCAAGGCGGGGGATAAGGCGTTTGTGTCGAAATTATTCGTTCCTTATTACGGCGAGACCTATAAACCCGTCGGCGACGAGAGCAAGTCGTTCACGGTTACGCTTGACGGCAAGGTTGAATTAAACGGCAAAGAAATAATCGTCGACAGTCTGACCAATTCCGCTTTCGTTTATTATCTTGAAAGAGACGGTAAACTTTTCGAAGTATTGATGTACGACAACTCGTCTTACGGTTGCCTTACGATAAAGGAAGGCGACGTTCGACTCGATTATACTTCCGAGTTTTACAGAACTTACAGGGGCTATTATCTGTCGGAAGACAAGGCTTCGGTCTTCGCTTTTGCCGATACAAAACTTATATTCGCATCCGGTAGCGAGTACACTGAATACAGCGTAAAGAGCAAAACCGCCGACGCGGTAACCCTTAACGTAGGCGGCGAAGAAGCGGTATTCTCCACGGTAGACGGCGTGAATACCGTCGTGTATAAGGGCAAGACCTATAAAAAGGATAAGACCTTCGCGCTGGAAAACTACTTCGGCAAATACTCCGCATTCGGCGGCAGCGCATACGACGACTTTACCTTCGTGAAATTAAATGATACGAATAAAAACCCCGTCGTACTATCGAACGTAATCGTATTCAACGGAAATATCACCCCGATAGTAAAATACAGCGACCAGAAAAAAGCGTACCTTATCAAAAACACCGACGCGGACACCGCTTCGCAACTTCCGTATTACGCCATCGTCGAAGACTATATCAAATACGTCGGCAGCGGCAAAATCAACGGCAAAGTCTTTGCAATCGACTTCTCGATAGGCACTAAGAACAACAAGACCGTACCCGTAATGAACGCTTCTTACGACGGCAAAGCCGTTACTCTTACCGACCTGTCTTCTAAGCATAGAATAGCGGCGGAAATAGACGGCAAGGCGTATACGATAGAGCCCGCAACCGACGACGAAAAAGCGTTGGCGGACCTTAAAATTTACGAAAGCGCGTACAGCGACTTTACAGGCAGTAAGTACACGTTTAACGGCAGTACGTCGGAACTCGTAGCAAAGATCAACGCGGACGGCGAAAGCGTGATAGCGTTTACGTTCAACGGACAAGAAGTTTCCGCGCAGTACGCCGACGCTACGTTCGGCAAGACGGTAACGTTTACCTGCAACGGCGTAAATTACAAGGGCAACCTTGCCAAAGACGGAACTCCGAAGGTTCGCGTAGTAACCGTTGCGGAATACGAATTCTTCTTCGGTTCGGCTTATAACGAAGACACTTTCAATTACAGCCTTACGATCGGCGGCAAGACCTTTACCTTTAAGTATGACGTTAAGTCGTTGAGCCGTAACCACGATATGTACGAATTCGTGTTCGATTTAAGCAAGACTTCTTACGACGGTAAACCCGTTACCGAAGCGTACTATTCTTACGGCGCGCAAGCCGTGATATTCGCCACCGCAGACGGAACGTTCGCCTATAAACTTGCGGATAAATCGCTCGTTTCGGGCGTTACCTACGAAGGCGTTCTTTCGCTCGTCAATAATAAATACGTTTCTAACGCGGACGGAGTGTACGTAACCGCAAGGGTGGTTTCTTTAACCGGCAACAAGGCGGTTATCGGCTACTTTTATGATCTCGACAGTGAAGGGCTTAAAACGGCGACGACTGAAAAGATCGAAGGCGGCTATAAACTTTCCGTTGCGGAAATGCCCGATTCTTACCTGCTTGAAGAAAGCGGCGATTACAAACTTTATACTGCGAATCAGCATCTGTTTGCGGGCAGTTATAAGGTCGGCGAAAAAGACCTTGTGATTACCGGCAAGCACGCGAACGGCAAATATACCTATACCGCTTCTTACGGCGGCGGCGCGGCTGTAAGCGTTACCCCCGATTTTGCAGGCAAGTCGCTTACGATTAAAGAAACGGGTAAAACCACGTTGTTGATATGGTCTGAAAAAGACGGCGTAAGAACGTTCAAAGAACTTCCCGAAAAAACGCTTAAATTCTGTAAGAGTTACGTTTATATGGCTAACCTTGAAAATACGCGCAAGGAATATGAGTTGACCGTAACATTCAAAGGCGTAGTCGACGGCAAGATTAAGTACAACGTAAAAGACGGGTATGGCAAGAATGCGGAAGGCACGCTCAGCGACGACGGCAATTATATTTCCGTATATATGGGCGGCTACGATTTGTGCGTTTTCCTTAACGCGCAAAGCGACGATTATTACGAATACGTCGCGGTTAAAAAGACGTCGTCGATACTTCCGTATCTCGGCAAACACACCGTCGGCGGCGAGACGATAGAGTTCGCGCTCGGGGCGACTTCGAATGTGGGAGAAGACGAAGACGGCGAAGATTGTTTTGACGGCTTTGCAAGTTCGTGCATCAAGGTTACCTATAAGGGTAAGACCGTAAACACGACCACGAAGTATTCGTCGAGCGTAAGCAGTATCGAATTTACGGTAGACGCGGTAAACTACGTTGCTAAAATTACCGACGGCGTAATGACCGTTGAAGTGAAAAAATAATCAAAACCGATTATAATCGGCGCGACAGGGCTTCGGCGGGCGGATTCCCGCCGAAGAAACGCCGCGTATCACGAGAGACGTAATAATGAACGAACACGACGAAAAACGCGAAAAGGAATTTACCGTTTCGGATATGTCGGCGGACTGGATGCCCTGGAACAACGGGCTTCGCCGCAGACCTAAAAAAGACAAAACGGGCAGTTCCGCGCCGCAAAAGACCAAAAGCGAGAAGAAAAGCGACAGAAAAGAATATCGCAAAATAGTGCTGGCGCAGACGCTTGCTATGCTGCCCGCGATACTTTGCGTGGCGTGCGCTTTCGCCGTTACGGCTCTGATAGCCTATCTGTGGCTGAAATAAAATTATTCGTTACTTATGAATTATGGCAAAAATTAAAACCAAACCGAAAAAACTTAAAATCACGACGATACTCGCCGTAATCGCGCTTGCGTTTTGCGCGCTTGGTATTACGGGGTGCAGCGACGCGTTCAGTCCGTACCGTAAAGGTTATACCGCAAAGGTCGTTTACGACTTCGGCGGCGGCGTTTACGATAATCTGGGCGTAAGAACGTTTTACTATCAGCCCGAAACCCCGATAATCAAGCCCGAAGCGTCCAAGTCGGCAATCATAGACGCTCCTTCGGTGGCAGGCAGCCATATAGGCAACTGGTACTTAGCCGAAGTAGACGCCGAAGGCGAACCCGTTAAGGGCGCAGACGGAAAGTTTATACTCTCCGCCGAGCCGTGGGATTTCGCAGAAGGCAGAAGCGGAACGAAAGATTCCGTGCTGTATCTCGTTGCCGAATGGGCAAAGAACTACGTCTTTACCATAGACGTCGGCGAAGAAGCGCGCGCGGACGGCGTTGAAAATAAAGTAGACGAGTCGTATTCCAAAGCGGGGCCGTTGTCCAAACCCGGCGGCAGCGCGCCGAAGTGGAAAGGGCATACCTTCCATTACTACTACACCGATAAGAACGACGACTCTACGCGAATACACGACGACGACTGGGAAAAACTCGTAATAGACGACGACAACCCCGAAATTACCGTTTACGTCAAGTGGCTTACGGGCAACTGGACGGTCGTTACCGACAGGGCGCAGATACAAAATCTTTCGCCTAAAATGAACTACCTGCTCGAAGCCGATATAGACTTCGCGGATTCCAAAGGTAACCCCACCGCGCTTGTCGGAACGTCTTCGTATACGGGCGTTTTAGACGGAGCGGGGCATACTATAAAGAACTTCAAAACTTCCGTTCGCGCACCCAAGGGCGCAGCGGATCAGATAGGTCTTTTCGCTTCGTTCGGCAAGGGCGGCTGTATAAAGAACGTCACGTTTGAAAACTGCGTGGTGGAAGCAAGCCTTATGGGGCAGCAGGAAAGCGAAACCTATACCGTAGGCTTCCTTTGCGGCAATCTGTTTGCAAGAACGGACTCTTCCGCGTTCACGGGCATAAAATTCGTCGGTTGCGTATTAGACGTATATAAAAGAAGTTACGCCGAGAATTATGACCTTAAACTCGGCAATAACGATTACTTCGGCGTGTTCGGAAACGTCGAAGACGGCAAATTCACTATAAACGCCGCAGACAGGGGCTTAACCGTCAAAGTCAACGGCAAAATACAATTAAGTTAAAGGAGATTTTACTGTATGAAAAGTAAATTCGTAGCGGGCGCGCTGATCGCGTCTATGGCTGTCGCCGCCTTGGCAAGTTGCGCCAAAAAGAAACCGGGCGGCGGAAACGAAACTACGGGCGGATACCAGCCGACCGAGCAGGAACAGACTCTTCCGCTCGTATTCGGTATAGACGGAGCGGACGGCGTTTTCAACCCCTACTTCTCGACGGCGGCTTACGACGGCGAAATAGTCGGTATGACGCAGATAGGTATGCTTACCGCGGAAGGCACGTCTTATAAGTACGGCGACAATTACGCCTGCGTAACCAAAGATCTCGATATAACCTATCTTGACGCAAGCGGAAAAGAGACCAACAAAGAGACTTCCGCCAAACAGACGCGTTACGACTTCCTTATAAAGAAAGGCGTAAAGTTTTCCGACGGCAAAGACCTTACCATAAAAGACGTACTTTTCAATCTTTATCTTTTTCTCGACACCGCGTATTCGGGCAGTTCGACGATCTATTCTACCGATATAGTCGGGCTTAACAAATACCGCACCGGTAAGGACGATAAAAACGCGATGAGCAGTATCGACGCCGTGGCTACCACCAACGCCGACGCGAGACTTCGCAGAGTATATAACTGGCTCAATAACCAAAAACTTCTCGCAGAATTCGAAAGCGTGGAAAATATCCCTGCAGACGCGGGCTACGTTTCGGGGCTCGAAGTCTATAAAAACGAGATAGAAAAAGATATAAAGGCGTTCATTCCGTATTTTCAGACCGAAGTCAAAAACGATTACGACTCCGCCGAAAGTTCGTTCAAAGAAACCTGCAAAGAATACGCTTTCAACGAAGTATGGGAACTTTACCTTTATAACTACGGCAAAGTAAAGCGTAAAACGCACCCCGGCACTTCGCGCTACGTCAAGGTTGACGAAAACGGCAATGAAGTTACTATCGAGCAGGAAGACGCCAACGACAAGTTGCCCGAAGATAAGAGAAAGGTTTACAAATATAAAATCGACTGGGAAGGCACGGACTATAAGGCTATCTTTGCGAAGTTTACCAGCGACGCGGCTAAAAGAGAGTACGCGATAAATTTCGTTTACGAATCCACCACGGGCTTTGCGCTTGACGAAGAATTCAGCCTTACCGATTACGGCAAAATCGAAAAAGACGCGCTTAAAAACGCCATTTACGGCGGCTCGGCGAGTTATTCGTCGCTTTATACCAACGTTCAACTTGAAGAAAGGTCGAAGATAATAAACGCGGCGGAAGGCTCTAAGGGCTTTAAGAGCATAGAAGGCGTAAAGAATTACACTACGAAAACTTTCCGTAACGAAAAGACCAAAAAGCATTATAATCTCGACGGCGAATACGACGTTCTTTCCATAACCATCAACAAGGTAGACCCCAAGGCGATATGGAACTTCTCGTTCACGGTCGCGCCGTTGCATTATTATTCTTACGAAGGCGCAGCCGACGAAGGCGAATGGTGCGTAAACAACAACTACGGCGTAAAATTCAACGATTCCACGTTTATGAATAACGTCGTCAATGCCCCGTCCAAAATCGGCGTACCCGTAGGCGCGGGCCCGTACAAAGCGAGCCGCGAAACAGGGCTTGGCAACGATAAGTATCCTTCTAAAACCGAATTTTTGAAGAACAACCGCGTTTACTACGAGAGAAACACTTACTTCGACACCCTTGACGGAGTCGTGGGCGGCGGACCTATCCAGAACGCGAAAGTAAAATACTTCCAGTATAAAATAGTCAACTCGTCGGTACTTCTTTCTTCGCTCGAAAAGAACGAGATAGACGTAGGCTCGCCGACGGCAACTACCGAAAACCTTAACGCGCTCAACGCCGCGACAATGTCGCACCTTACCAGCAAAATGGTATGGGTAAACGGTTACGGTTACGTCGGTATCAACGCGGGTAAGATTCCCGACGTATGGCTTCGCCGCGCGATAATCAAGACGATGAACACGGCTATGATTATGGGTTATTATAAATCCGATGACCTTGCAAGCGTCATCTACCGCCCGATGTCCATTCAGTCGTGGGCGTACCCCGACACCGCCGGCGTATTCAAAGGCGAAACGCTCGACGGCGAAAGCATAGACTATATCTACGACGGTACGGGTAAAGAAATCGCCGATATGCTTGCCGAACACGGATATAACGTCTCGGCGGACGGCAAGGTGTTAAGCGATCCCATTGGTAATCCCATCGAAGAAATGACCTTTACCATCGCCGGCGAAAGCGACGATCACCCCGCTTATCAGATGTTCAAAAACGCGCAGGAAGTCCTTAGAAAGATAGGGATTAAGGTAAACGTGAAGACCGACCAGTTCGCGCTTAAAAAACTCGCGAGCGGACAACTTACCGTATGGGCTGCGGCGTGGGGCTCGACGATAGACCCCGATATGTATCAGGTTTATCATAAAGATTCCACGGCGGGCAGTACGCTCAACTGGGGTTACAGAGAAATTAAAGCACGCAAGGCGGATGAATATCCATATATAAATCACTATGAATACGAAAATAGGGTAATAGACAAACTCAGCGAACTTATCGATCAGGGCAGATCCACCACCGTTCAGAACACGCGTAAAACCACTTACTGGGAAGCGCTTGATCTCGTTATGGAACTCGCGGTCGAAATGCCAGCTGTAGCAAGGAAAAGCTTGTTCACATGGATGCCTTTGAAAAGTTTTGCTGCGATCTCACCTGTCAATGACAGAGTCGGAGCCTTGAACTCCCCGCCGGAAACAAGCAGGCTGATTCCCGGATTTTCACCGAGCATCATCGCAATATTCAATGCGTTGGTCAATACATTGAGGCTCTTGTAGCCGACAAGTTGTCTGGCGAGCTCAGTTGCCGTGGAACCGGAATCCAGTATAATT
>OQVT01001312.1_pt1 | contig 15586 bp, 13 predicted proteins | sample 1691561 | NCBI WGS metagenome assembly OQVT01 (sample SAMN03418260, study PRJEB22391) | human gut metagenome | biome: human-gut; feature: organic feature; material: feces | host: Homo sapiens | place: Tanzania | collected 2013-01 | reverse complement strand
GTAATCGAATTCAACTGGTTCGTTGTGGCATGATGCACAAGCGATAGGGTCAAGATAGCGAATTGCCAAATCTTCGAGTTCGTCCTTAACGCTTCGAATACCGAGACGGTGAGCGATGGGGGCGTAAATTTCAAGAGTTTCAAGCGATTTTTCTCTCTGCTTATACGGGGGCATATGACGGAGTGTTCGCATATTATGAAGTCTGTCGGCAAGTTTAATAATTATTACACGCACATCCTGATTCATGGCGATGAACATTTTTCTTATGTTTTCTGCTTGAACTTCCTCTTTGGTAGAGAGCGGAATTTTGCCGAGTTTTGTAACTCCGTCAACAAGGGTTGCAACTTCCTCGCCGAAATTTGCCCTGATAAAATCAAGCGAATAAGTTGTATCCTCTACGACATCGTGAAGAAGCGCACCGACAATACATTCGTTATCCATACCGAAGTCAAAAAGAATTTTTGCAACGGCAACAGGGTGCATAATATAAGGCTCGCCCGAGCGTCTGCGCTGATTTTTATGAGCGTCATATGCAAGGTCGTACGCCTTTTTTATCAGGTCGCTGTTATACTGAGGATTCTTTTTTATTTCCTCAAAGAACTCGCCGAACTTATCGTCATAGTCCTCTAATTTAATTTCTTCTGCCACTGTCTTTTCTTCCCTTCAATTCTCGAAGTATATCCGTGTCTTCAAGCACCGTCTTTTTCGCATTTTTAACAGCATCAATGCCATGGCTGTTTACAACAAGTCCTGACTGTTCAAACGCTTTGAGTGCAAACATAACCTGTCCATAGGTTAAGCCGTCATTTTGAAGTCTGAAATACAAATCCTCGCCGGTAAAACACGGCGTTTTTTTACTCTTAATATATTTATAAACCTTAACGCAGGCGTCTCTGTCGGGGTAAAGCGAGTCGGTAAAGCCTCCGTTATAAAGATAAAGATCGTAATCTGCCTTTTCCTTAAAATATCTGTCCTCGTCAATATCACTCAAATGAATATCCACCGCCTGAACGGAGAGATACATTCTGCCTTTATATGCATTTTTGCTTATGCGAACGGCAAGATTGAGTACATCGCCTTTGACATAAGGAAAAGTATCGTACGGAGTCGAAAATTTTACGACCCTGATTTTACTGTTTTTCTTTTGGAGTTCGAGTCTGATATGCTTACCCTCACTCAGCGGAGCAACATCAAGGAGAGTCAACTTATATATGCCGAAAACCGCCTGATGATTGCCAGCGCCGTAGGGTTCGAGCACAGACAGAGAATTCACCAAATCTACGCTTAGGTATGACGGCGATAACTTAAAATCAAGTTCAAGCAGAGGCTGCGGCATTAAGGAATAATTTTTGAGCGCATAGTCATTAATATGCTGTCTGAAATCATCTATTTTATCATTTGAAAGCGTAACTCCTGCAGCAAGCGGATGACCGCCGAACTGAATAAGATCGTCTTTACAGGCGGTAAGTGCCTCATAAATATTAAATCCCTCCACGCTTCGTGCCGAGCCTCGGGCAATACCGTCATCATCCATACCGATAACAAAAGACGGTTTTCCGTAATATTCTGTAATATGAGCGGAGACGATACCGATAACGCCGTGGTGATAGCCCTTTCCCGCAACAATGATAACGGGAGAAGAAACCAGAGAACTGTCGGCTTCTATCTGTCTTTTTACATCCTGCAAAATTTCCTGCTCCGTGCTTTGACGCAGAGAATTTTCCTCGTTGAGCACATTGCAGGCGTCGGTTGAGCGAGACGAATCGGTACAAAGCAGGAACTCCACCGCTCTCTTTGCGTCGCCCATTCTGCCCATGGCGTTAATGCGTGGGCAAATCTGAAACGCAACCTCAACAGAAGTAATGTCCTTATCGGGCGAGACATTAAGCAGAGGTTTGAGTGCAACGGGTGGATTATTTTTTAACTTTTCAAGGCCCTTTTTCACAAAGGCCCTGTTATCAAAAACAAGCGGCATAACATCGGCAACGGTGCCTATGGCAACCAAGTCGATATATCTGCCGATTACATTTTCTGTGCTATTGCCCTGCTCCTCATTCATGGCACAAGCGAGCATAAACGCAACGGCAACTCCGCAGTATTCGTGAAAGCCGAGTTCATTTTCCTCTCTGTGCGGATTTACGACAGCCTCGGCATGCGGAATTTTTCCGTCGGCAAGTTGGTGGTGGTCGGTAATAACAAGAGACATACCAAGAGAATAAATATATTCCGCCTCATCAAACGAGGCGATACCGTTATCCACCGTAATTATAAGGCTGACGCCCCAAGAATGAATTTTATCAATGGCGGACATATTCATTCCGTAGCCTTCGGTTTCCCTATCGGGGATATAGTAACAGACATCGGCGCCCAGACTTCTCAAATAATCAACCAAAAGAGCGGTAGAGGTAACGCCGTCGCAGTCATAATCGCCGTAAATGCATATTTTTTCTCCGTTTTCCACGGCTTCAAAAACGGCAAAAACCGCTTCGTCCATATCAACAAAATCAAACGGTGACGGCATGGTAAAATCATCAGACAAAAAATTCACCACGTCTACATCTTTTTCGATTCCTCGTGATACGAGCAAAACAGCTACAAATGGGTCTATATTAAATTTTTCACTAAGCTCGGACGCCTTTTCCTTATCGGTCGGGCGCACCTCCCATTTTTTGAATGCCATTATGAATTTTTATCTACCTTATGGAATTTCTTTAGATTACCCGCCTTTTCGGCACGCTGAGCCAAAACCGCCTCAACATCCTCTATGGTAATATTTTCGTTTACCATCATAACAAGGGTGTGATAAATAAGGTCGCAGATTTCGCCGACGGTTTCGTCCTTTACACCGTTCTTTGCGGCAATGACCATCTCGGTGCTCTCCTCGCCGACCTTTTTGAGAATCTTATCAATTCCCTGCTCAAAAAGATAGCAGGTATAAGAGCCTTCTTCTTTTGCTTCTTTTCGAGCCAAAATAGTTTCGTAATCGTTTCTTATGTAATCCATTTATTTAATCCTTTTTATTAAAATCTATGTTATTGAAAAAGCAAGAGTGATTTCCCGTATGGCAGGCGGCTCCGATTTGCTCAACCTTAATAAGCAATGTATCGTCGTCGCAATCGCCCTTAATATCCACAATTTTTTGAAGATGACCGGAGGTTGCGCCCTTATTCCAAAGTTCCTGTCGGGAGCGTGACCAAAACCAAGTGTAGCCGGTCTCTAAAGTTTTTTGCATAGACTCCTTATTCATATAAGCGAGCATTAAAACCTCGCCCGTCGAAGCCTCCTGAATTATCGCAGGAATAAGTTCTCCCTTTTTGAAATACTTATCAAGTTGAGTCATTTGCACACCTCCACAGCCTCAGCCAAATTGAGCGTACCCTTATAGATACTCTTTCCGCAGATTGCGCCGTAAAGCGAATTATCCCTGAGACTTATTATATCGTCGATATTTGTTACGCCGCCCGATGCGGTTATATCGCATGAGACAGCCTCATTAAGAGCACAAAGTTGCTCAAGGTTAGGTCCGCTCAACGTACCGTCCTTCGAAATATCGGTATAGATAATGGTTTTAACTCCCATATCTTCCATTCTTTTTGCAAGTTCGATAAAATTAATATCCGATTTTTCAGTCCAGCCCTCCGTTGCGACAAAGCCGTGCTTTGCGTCTATTCCGACTGCGACAAAATCGCCGAATTCTTTTACGCTCGTCTTTACCAAGTCCGGATTTTTAAGTGCGACAGAGCCGAGAATTACACGTGCAATGCCGTTATTACGATAATAGTCGATGTCCTGCATGGTGCGTATTCCGCCGCCCACCTCTACCTTTAGAGGGGTATTTGCGGCAACTTCGGTGAAAACTTTTGCATTCGCCCTTTTCTTTTGGAGCGAACCGTCAAGATCAACCATATGCACCCATTGTGCGCCGGCTTTAACAAAGCCGTCTGCGGTTTCAAGCACATCATCGGCTACCTGCTCGGCGGTGCTGAAATCGCCCTTAAAAAGTCGAACGGGCTTACCCTTTATAATATCTATTGCCGGAAAAATAATCATTAAAGAACTCCTTTTGTGGATAGTACGCAGTTGTCACCGTTTCTTTGTACTGCAATTTTAAGCGCATGAGCGACTGCCTTAAATATTGCTTCGATTTCGTGGTGAGCATTTACTCCGTAAAGAACATTAATATGAAGTGTTATTGCACTGTTTACCGCAAAGGCTCTCCAAAATTCCTCTGTTACGCAAGTCTCGTAATCGCCGCATTTTTCCTGTGCAAAATCGGCATTAAAAACAAGAAACGGACGGTTTGAAATATCGAGCGAAGCCTGTGCAAGGCTCTCGTCCATAGGAATATAAAAAGTACCGTATCTGTTAATAGCGCTCATATCTCCGAGTGCTTCATTAAATGCCTTTCCGAGCGCAATTCCTGTATCCTCAACCGTATGATGAGTATCAACATCGAGGTCGCCCGTAACCTTTACATTAAGTCCGAAGCCGCCGTGAACGCCGAAAGCCGTGAGCATATGGTCAAAAAAGCCGATACCCGTATCAACCTTAACCTCACCGCCGTCGAGATTCAGTTCTATTTTAATTTGTGTTTCTTTAGTATTTCTTTCTACAATAGATGTACGCATAAATTTTTCCTTACTTAAATCTTACACTGATTGAATTTGCGTGAGCGGTCAAGCCCTCGCTCTCGGCAAGAGTAATAATATCGTCCTTTGCCTTGCTGAGTTCCTGCGGAGTGTAATATATGAATGATGACTTCTTTACAAAACTGTCTACGCCGAGCGGCGAGAAAAATCTTGCCGTGCCCGAAGTCGGAAGAACATGGTTAGGTCCGGCAAAATAATCTCCGAGCGGTTCGGGAGAAAAGTTGCCGAGGAAAACAGAGCCTGCGTTATCAACCTTTCCGATATATTTAAGAGGCTCGGAAACGCAAAGTTCAAGATGCTCGGGCGCAAGTTCGTTTGCAAAAGAAATAGCCTGATCGAGGCTCTCGCAAACGATGATTTCACCGTAGTTTTGCAAACTTTCTTCTATTATATTCTGTCTTTCAAGATCTTTAATCTGCTTATCTATCTCGTGGAGAGTAGCCCTTGCCAAATCGGCAGAGGTAGTGAGAAGAATTGCAGAAGCGAGTTTATCGTGCTCAGCCTGTGACATAAGGTCTGCGGCGAGAAAAGACGGGTCAGCCGTCTTATCGGCAACGATTAAAATTTCGCTAGGTCCCGCAACCATATCTATATCTACTATTCCGTAAAGCAGTTTCTTTGCGGTTGCGACAAAAATATTGCCGGGTCCGACAATCTTATCCACCTTTGGGATACGCTCTGTGCCGTAAGCAAGAGCGGCAACAGCCTGCGCTCCGCCGACCACAAACGAACTTGCGCCCGAGCATCTTGAACTTTGCCGCCGACCATAAACACTTTATCTACGCCTGCAACTGCTGCGGCAGCCATAATATTAGGATTAGGGTTTCCGTCCTTTCCGGGAGGGGTCACCATAATAATTTCCTTAACGCCTGCAATTTTTGCGGGAACGGCATTCATCAAAACAGAGGACGGATAAGCGGCGGTACCGCCCGGTACATAGATACCTACCCTATGGAGTCCTCTTACTCTCTGACCCATAATTACTCCGTTTTCTTTAGTAGTCATCCATGACTGCTGAGCCTGACGGAGATGAAAATCATATATATTATCCTTTGCTTTAATGATAGCCGACTTAAAATCGTCATCTACCATATCAAGGTAGGACTGCAATTCTTCTTTTGTAATGACAGTCTTTTTCGGCACAGAGCCGTCAAAACGAACAGTATATTCTCTTACTGCGTCATCACCGTTTTCTTTTACATTACGGATAATGGTCGAGACAATATCAACGATTTTTTGGTCTGCCTCGCCTGCACGTTTTTTTAAATTTTCGATTAAGGCATATTCTGCCTTACCGTTTGCCTTAGTTATTTTCATATTTCCTCCTGATTATCATAAAACAGCCTATAAATTAAACATGAGAAGCCAGTTCAAGGTCAGACAAAAATGCTTCTATTTCATTCTTTCTCAGTTTCATAGAAGCCATATTAACAATCACTCTGGCAGAAATCGGGAAGATTTCCTCGACAACTTCAAGTCCGTTTTCTTTAAGAGTAGAGCCTGTCTCGACTATATCAACTATTCCGTCGGCAAGACCGAGAAGCGGAGCAAGTTCAACACTGCCCTCAATTTTTATAACATCGACGTCCATACCCTTTGATTCAAAGAATTCTTTTGCAACTTTAGGATATTTTGAAGCGACTGTTTTACGGTTATATCCGCCGAAAAAGTCCGTACCCTTAGGGCACGCAAGTGCAAATTTGCACCTGCCGATATTCAAATCCATCACCTCATAAAAGGACGAGCCGTGCTCAACAATAGTATCCTTACCGACAATTCCTATATCGCACACGCCGTGCTCAACATAGGTTATAACGTCGGGTGCTTTAGACAAAACGGTCTCGTACTTATCAACAGGGAGAATGAGTCTTCTGCCCTTATTTTCGAGTTGAGTCGTATCAAGACCCATAGTCTTAAAGAGTTCAACCGTTTTTTTCTCGAGTCTGCCCTTAGTCAGTGCGATACGAATGGGGCGTTCTACATTGATTACCTCATCCTTTGCCTCGCAAACGGCAGACACTTCAACAGCAAAGCCGATAGCCGGTGCCGGCATACCGAACTCACCCAAAAGATTATCATATCTACCGCCCGAAAGAACAGTTATTCCCGTACCCTCTGCGTAGCCGTGGAAGATAACGCCGGTATAATAATTTGAGCGGTTTACCAAACCGAGGTCGATAATGATATAATCCTCAAGTCCTGCCGCACAAAGTCGCTCATAAACCTTTTTAAGATATGACAAAGCCTTTGAAGCATCGGAGTCGTTATATATTTTTTCTGCCTCATCGATTACGGAAGCATCGCCGAAAAGTCTGGGAAGTCTACGAATAATTCTCGTCTGCTCATTATCACCGAGCCTATCGAGCATATCGCCCAGAGCGGCATAATTCTTAGCCTCAATCAAATTAATAATATCGGCACGCTCGGTATCGCTTATGTCCATTTTATTAAGAATAGCATTAAAGAAAGCGGCATTTCCTATTTCTATCTTGAAAGAATTAAGGTCGCATCTCTTAAGGCTTTCGACAGCCATTTCGATAACCTCGATATCCGCATCCTCACTGCCGTCTCCGATAAGTTCCACTCCGCTTTGTGCAACCTCGCTCAATCTGCCTGCAAGAGCCTTAGCCCTTACAAAAACGGACTGATTATAATAAAGTCTTACAGGTAGCGACGCATTGCTCAAACGGGTTGCAACCATTCTTGCAATAGGCATTGTGTTATCGGGGCGAAGTACAGTTGTCCTGCCCTTTGAGTCTGTCAGTTTGAACATCTCCTCAGGCTCTATTCCCGTATTGTCACTCTTAAACACATCGAAAAATTCGATAGCCGGAGTCATAACCTTGCGGTAATCATTTTCCTTAAAAAGACGAGTCAGCACACGCTCAACATTGCGGCGCTTATCGCACTCCTCAAACAAAAAATCTCTGCTGCCCTCGGGTGTAATTTTTGAATATCTTTTCATAATTCTGTCTATACCGATATTTCCGGGGAAATATTTTCCTTTCGCTGTATCACTTTAGTGCGTTAATATGCTAACACAATAAAGCGACATTGTCAATACCGAATCGGTCAAAAGAGCGAAATTTGGGTAGTTTCGGGCAAATCGCCGAGTGCTCCCGCATTTCTGAGTGCGTCTACAACGGATTTACCTACACCCGGCTCGTTAGCCAAATCGTCGGAAGCGATAAAGCCGTCGGGGTTTCTCTGAACCGCCTCGGCTATTGACTGCGCCGCCGTTTCGCCTATTCCGTCAATAGCGGAAAACGGCAGACGAATCTTACCGTCTTCGATTTTATACACACGCCAATCGGATTTATAAAGGTCAACAGGCAAAAACTCGTAGCCTCGTGCAAGCATTTCGATAACAATTTGAAGCACGATATACTGCGACTCCTCTTTTGCGGTAGCGTCATTACCTTTGAGCTTAATCTCCTGCATCTTTTTCTTAACCGCTTCTTTGCCCTGAACGGCGGCAACTGCGTCGATTGCACCGCCACGAACGGTAAAGAATGCGCTGTAAAATGCAACGGGATAATAAATTTTATACCAAGCAATACGAAGTGCGGCAATAACGTAAGCCGCCGCATGAGCCTTAGGGAACATATATTTAATCTTATAGCAGGAGTCTATATACCACTGTTCTACGCCGATGGTTTTCATCCCCTCCTCATAAGGCGGAAGTTCCTTGGGTGCTTTACCCTTACGGGTATATTCCATAATCTTAAAGCAGTCCTTTTTCGTCAAAGGTGCTTCTTTGCCCGTTTCACGCTCATATTTTTCCAGCTTATGAATAAGGTAGGTCATAATATCGTCACGGCATCCGATAACCTCGGAAATGGTGCAAGTACCGTTTTGGATAAGTTCCTGAGCGTTGCCGAGCCATACATCGGTACCGTGGGAAAGTCCCGAAATCTGGAGAAGATCGGCAAAGGATTTAGGCTTTGCTTCCATAAGCATTCCGACAACAAACGGAGTGCCCATCTCGGGAATTGCAAGAGTACCCGTAGGATTATCTATATCCTCGGGAGTAATACCGAGCGGAGCCGTTGAGGTGATGAGTTCATAGAGTTTAGGGTCGCTCAAATCAACATCCATAACGGGAACGCCTGTTGCATCCTCAAGATATTTATAAAGAGTGGGATTATCGTGTCCGAGTTCATCAAGTTTAAGAAGCGTATCATGAAGCGAGTTCTTAAAGTCGAAGTGGGTGGTATATGTACCCTTCTTTTCATCATTTGACGGGTACTGAATTGGTGTAAAATCCTCTACGCTGTATGCGTCGGGCACAACTACCATTCCGCCCGGGTGCTGACCCGTTGTACGCTTAATACCGGTACAACCGACGGTAAGTCTGTCTATCTCGGCTCTTGATGTAATATTGCCGAGTTCTCTCTCGTCAAGATATTTACGCACATAACCGTATGCTGTTTTATCGGCAACGGTAGCCATTGTACCTGCCTTGAACACATATTCCTTACCGAACAGAGTTTCGGTAAAGCGATGAATTTGACCCTGAACCTCACCCGAGAAGTTAAGGTCAATATCGGGTTCTTTATCGCCGTCAAAGCCGAGGAACGTCTCGAACGGAATTTCGTGACCGTCACGTTTCATCGGAATGCCGCAATTAGGACAATTCTTCTGCGGTAAATCAAAGCCGGAGCCGTACTCGCCGTTAAGGAAGAATTCGCTGTGCTTACATTTTTTACAATAATAATGAGGAGCAAGAGGATTAACCTCGGAAATTCCGCCGAAGTGGGCGGCAAGCGATGAACCGACAGAACCTCTCGAACCTACAAGATAGCCTCGTCTTTCGCTCTCCTCAACGAGACGCTTTGCGATAACATAAAGCACGCCGTAGCCATGAGAGATGATTGAATTAAGTTCTCTCTCCAATCGAGAGGCAACGTACTCGGGAACAGGGTCGCCGTAAAGTTCCTTAGCGGTAGCCCAGCATTTTTCGGTAAGTTCATCGTCCGCTCCCTCGATAAACGGCTGATATGTTCCGGGAGGAATTGGAGGAAGATTGTCCTGGCACATATCTGCAATTTTATTGGGATTATCTATAACGAATTCTTTTGCCCTGTCACCTGCCCACGCAAAGTCCTCGAGCATTTCTTCGGTAGTCTTAAAGTAGAGCGGTGCCTGATTGTCGGCATCGGTAAAGCCCTTTGACGCCATAATAATCGCTCTGAATTTAGCGTCCTTTTCGTCAAGGAAATGCACGTCGCCCGTTGCTACAACAAGTTTGCCTTGCTTGTCCGCAATCTCAACGAGGCGTCTGTTGATATTTGTAAGGTCTTCCTCGCTGTTAATATTTTCATGCAGTTCCTTAGTTGAACGAATCATAAAGGCGTTGTTTCCGTTAGGCTGAATTTCTATATAATCATAAAATTCGGCAAGACGTTCAATTTCCTCTTGGCTCTCACCTCTGAGGATAGCCTGAATAAGTTCGCCCTGTTCGCAGGCAGAACCGACTATAATATCCTCTCTCTTTTGTGCCAAGAGAGATTTCGGAATAAGCGGTCTGCTCTTAAATGTTTTTACATTACTGTGGCTGATTAATTCATAAAGATTTTTTCTGCCTCTATGAACTATGCCGTCCTCGGGCTCGTCCATAACGGGTCGCCAATTTTCGTCAAGTCTAAGCGGCATGGAGTTATCCGCTTTAACGAGAAGAATAATATGATGGCGGCGAAAATCCTTATTTTTCATATTCATAAAATCGGGATAAATGGCATCGTCAACAAGATAACCCTCCATACCCAAAATCAGCTTAATACCGTTTGCTTTAGCGGCGGCATAAGCCTCGGGAAGTGCCTGAACAACGCCGTGGTCGGTAACGGCGATTGCCTTATGTCCCCACTCTGCCGCTCTTTGAACAAGTTTTTTAGGCGGAGTGATACCGTCCATATCGGAAAAAGAGGTATGAAGATGAAGTTCAACTCTTTTTTCGGGTGCGTTATCGGTCTTTTTAATTTTCTTTACAGACTCGATATTATTAGGTCTGATAAGATACTCGCCCGAGAACTGGTCATACTGATAAATACCGTTTATAATAACCGTTCCTGCGCTCTCGATATTTTTGATTATCGGGTCGATAACGGAATTTTTGTCAAACAACTTTGCGGTGAGCGACGAAGAATAATCTGTAATATCAAAGGTATAAATACGGGAGTCTCCCCTCTTTGTATTACGCACATCGGTTTTTATCACATCGCCCCACACGGTAATAAATCCGTCGTCGGGCATAACCTCTTTCATCGGTTTCGGCAAATCCTTAATCGGTCTGCCCATAATCTGCTTTCTTGTATCGGCATAAAGCGGCAAATCACCGAGTCTGACATGGGGAACGTATTTTTCTTTTTCTGCTTCTTCCTTTGCCTTTTCCTCAGCCTTAGCCTGAGTCGCCTCACGCACAGCCTTTTCCATATCGAATGCCTGAACTTCTAAAAATGCGACATCCAAATCAACATCAAACTGCTTATAAATCAAATCGGAAATTTCTTTTCCGACATTTTGAGATTCAAGGAGTTCTCTGCCGCCTTTTTTTAGGCAAACGGTAACAGTATCGTCCTCTAGTTCTGCCTCCGCTCCCTCAAAAAAGCCGTTTACGGATTTATTCGCACCGCTGATAAAAGATAGAATCTTTGGCATTTCGTTTATATCAAACAGCGTTTTGGGATATGTAACACTAAGTTGCGCCGATTTAAGTTCCAGCGCATTCTCGATACCTGTCTGACATCTTTTAATTACATCATAGGTAATGATTTTATCAAGATGCAGTCCGAGTTCAAGACGCCTGTCGCCTTTATAAACGGTAAAGCGGGTAATTACGCCGCTACCTATCAAAGCCAAATCCTCATCACTTACAAAGTGCGAAAAATAATCGTAAAATTTTGCCATTATAATTTATCTATCTCTTTCATCAATTCGTCTAAGAGTTCGTTTTCGGGGACTTTCCTCAAAATCTCGCCCTTCTTAAATATAAGTCCGCAGCCGTCGCCGCCTGCAACTCCGATGTCTGCCTCACGAGCTTCACCCGGACCGTTTACTATACAGCCCATTACCGCTACGGTTATAGGCTTTTTGCAATCACGAAGTCTCTCCTCAACCTGCTTTGCAAGGCCGACAAGGTCAATCCTCGTTCTGCCGCAAGTAGGGCACGAAACGAGGTAGGGGCAGTCGGTTTTAAGTCCGATAGCCTTAAGAATATCCTGTGCGGCATAAACCTCTTTAACAGGGGCGTCGGTAAGGCTTACTCTGATTGTATCGCCGATACCGTGAGTTAAAAGCGAGCCGATACCGACAGCCGATTTAATGATACCCATACGCTCCGTGCCTGCCTCGGTAACGCCGAGATGAAGCGGATAATTACACTTTTCTGCGGCGATTTCGTATGCCTTAATCATAGTATTTACATTTGACGATTTAATGGAAATAACTATATCGTCAAAGTCAAATTTTTCGAGAAGCGAAGCGTGATAAAGCGCAGATTCAACCATAGCCTCGGGAGTCGGCGAACCGTACTTTGCAAGAATATGTTTTTCGAGTGAGCCGGAATTTACGCCGATACGAATGGGCAGACCCTTTAATTTGCAAATATCGGCAACTGCCTTTACTCTGTCCTCACTGCCGATATTACCGGGATTGATACGGATTTTATCAATACCTCTTTCGGCGGCACCGAGAGCAAGTTTATAATCAAAATGTATATCCGCAACGAGCGGCACGGTTGTAGCCTTTTTGATTGGCTCTATAAGGTCGAGCGCCTGCTCGTTCGGGATAGCAAAGCGGATAATCTGACAGCCTGCTTTTTCGAGTTCGACCGCCTGCTTAACCGAATTTTCTATATCGGTAGACGGAACATTGAGCATACTCTGAACGAGTATCGGACTTCCGCCTCCTATAAATGTATTTCCTATTTTAATCTTTTTTGAAGTTCGCATAATAAAACTCCTTAAAATAATTTTGTTATATCCGAAAATGTGACGAAGCACATAAGCCCCAAAAGGAGCACAAGCCCTGCGGTATTAATCGCCCATTCGATTTTCTGCGGCATTCTCTTTTTGAATATGCCCTCAAAAATAAGAGCAAACAGTTTCCAGCCGTCGAGAGCGGGAAACGGAAACAGATTAAACAGTCCTATATTAACACTGAGCAGTGCCGTAATCCTAAGCACTCCGCTGAGGTTTGACTTAACGGCAGAGGAGACGGCACTGACCGCTCCCACGGGTCCGCTCAAATCGCTGAAACCGAATCTGCCTCCGATTAAATCGGCAACGGAGAGAAATACTATTCTGCAAAACGATACGAACTGAGCAAAAGTTTCTTTTACAACTCCGCCGACCGTCTTTTGATTTCCGTACATATAAAAGTCAAGGCTGATAAACCGAGTACCGTTCTCCTGAGTCATATCAAACGGAACATCAATATTCATTTCTTCGCCGTCTCTCAAGACGGTGAATTCAACATTTTCATCTCGGCTTCGTGACAGTCCTGTAAAAACATCGGTGGCGGTATAAACTCTCATACCGTCAATCGCCTTAATTCTGTCGTTTTTCATCAACGTCTCGCACGATACTGCGTTTTCGTCAAAATCGGCAACAACCGGTATTCCGATAAGATTTTGGGTTGATACCATAATGCCGATTATCACAAGACCCATAACAAGGTTCATCAATGCGCCTGCCACGACAACAAAAATTCTCTGCAAAACACTTTTATTTTCAAATGAATTTTTGTCGTTACTTTTTTCGTCCTCACCCTCCATGGCACAATAGCCGCCTATCGGAAGAAGACGAAAAGTATACTGCGTATCGCCTTTTTTGAAACCGAAAAGTTTTGGCCCCATACCGACGGAAAATTCATTTACCTTAATTTTCATCAGTTTTGCGGCGATACAGTGACCGCCCTCGTGAACCAAGATAATCAGTTCAAAAAACAGAATCGCAACAATGACGGGATAAACCTTTTGCCAAATCAAAGACATTACTTAACGCACTCCAAAACGAAATCACGGGCTGCACGGTCTGCATCGAGAACATCCTGCAGAGTGAAATCCTTAATATCCGAAGCCTTTTTCATGGCTTCATTATTAAGATATGCTATATCGGTAAATTTAATTTTACCGTTTAAGAATAATTTTACGCTTTCCTCGTTTGCACCGTTGGCGGCAGCGGGATGAAGACCGCCGAGTTCAATAGCGTCCTTACATACATTAATGCACTTAAAGGTATCATAGTCGGGTTCAAAGAAAGTCAATTTACCGTAATCGGCAAGCGACAAAGGTTTAACCGGACTTTCAAGCCTTTCGGGATAAGTCAGAGCGTACTGAATAGGAATTCGCATATCGGGCACGCCGAGTTGCGCAATCATCGAATTATCCTGATAAACAATCGCCGAATGAACAACAGACTCTCTGTGAACAACAATTTCGATATCCTCGTTCGGCATATCAAACAGCCATTTTGCCTCAATAAACTCCAAGCCCTTATTCATCATGGTAGCGGAGTCGATGGTAATTTTTGCGCCCATAGACCAGTTTGGATGTTTAAGAGCGTCGGCAGGAGTTACATTTTCGAGTTCACTGAGCGTCTTGCCGAAAAAAGGTCCGCCCGAAGCGGTTAGAATAATTTTCTTTATGGCTTCCTTTCTCGGAGAACCCTGCATTGCCTGAAAAATAGCGGAATGCTCACTGTCAACGGGTAGAATGGAAACGCCGTTTTCCCTTGCGGCATTAGTAACAAGATGACCGCCCGCAACAAGAGTTTCTTTATTTGCAAGGGCAATGGTTTTCTTAGCCTTTATTGCCTCCAAGGTGGGCTGAAGTCCGACCATACCCACAACACTGTTAAGCACGGTATCCGCACCGTCATAAGTCGCACATTCGATAAGTCCCTGCATACCGCAGGTAACTTTTGTTGCGGTGTCGGAAATTTTGGTTTTAAGTTCCTTTGCGGCGTCCTCGTTCATCATACAAACCAAATCGGGATGAAATTCTCTGACCTGATTTTCTATGACATCCACTTTTGAATTAGCGGTAAGGCATTTAATGTTATAGCCGTGAAGTCTTGCGACATCGAGCGACTGAGTACCAATCGAACCGGTTGAACCGAGGAGCGAAATATTCTTAGTCATAAAATTACCTCATTCTGAAAAAAGCATCAAAAACGCTGACTATAACAAAAGTTAGCGGAACGGTGAAAAGCGAAGAATCAAATCTGTCCATCACGCCGCCGTGACCAGGAAAAATTTTTCCGAAATCCTTAACATCAAAATTTCTTTTAAGCACCGAAGCCGTAAGGTCGCCGAGCATACTGAACACTCCCACAAACGGAGCACATACCATAAGGGTAATTACAAAACTCCTGTCAAGAGTACTGCTGGCAAATCTATTATAAAGCAGAAGCGCAATCACATTAAGAAAAACGCCTGTAATAACGCCGCAAACAGCACCCTCTACGGTTTTCTTCGGGGAGATATTCGGGCAAAGTTTATGCTTGCCGAGAGCCATACCGCCGAGTTGAGCACCGGTATCGGTACCCAAAGCACAAATAAGTCCGTAGAAAATAAGATAAACTCCGACGGGTGAACGGTAATTGTAGTAGTCACGAAGTGCACCGAACATTGCAAAGCCGTAAGGAACAAGCACACTGGCAACAACCGAAACCGCCACATCTTCGAACTTAGTCTCTTTATAGTCGAAAATCATTGCAACGAAAAATACGATAACAACCACGGCAATTAAAGCACCTGGCGGCAAAATCGAAATGAAATACTGAGAATTGCAGACAAAAGAATGTACGAAGAAAAGATGCTTCGTAAAAAAGAAAAGCCTGAGATGGCAGAAATGCCTGAACAGGATTGCTTTAATCTGCAGATTGCGATCTGTGATGATGAGAGATAAGCTGCAAAAGTATTACTTTTCGCAGAAT
>OQVT01001308.1_pt1 | contig 15612 bp, 16 predicted proteins | sample 1691561 | NCBI WGS metagenome assembly OQVT01 (sample SAMN03418260, study PRJEB22391) | human gut metagenome | biome: human-gut; feature: organic feature; material: feces | host: Homo sapiens | place: Tanzania | collected 2013-01 | reverse complement strand
TTTTCTTTTTCATACTTTTGCCGGGAATCGATGAGGTTCCCGGCCTCCTTCTTTTTATCGGCTCCATTCCCTTCCAGATTCTAAATCTTTTATTCTGGTTATCTTCAATCCCATACGGTATGCCATTGCTCTGAGTATGCAATAGTCTTTATATGTATGCTCCGGCATATGATCTGCTGCCCGGATTGCTTTACTTGCTGTCGGATCCGGATATCCTTCTTGATTTCTTCCTGTCATTCTTATGTCCTCCCGCATAATTTTAGGAACCAGTTTCTCCGCGTTTCCCATTCGATCCATATTGGATCCTGTTTGGGAATAGCTGTATCTACTGCTTCTATTGCATATCTATGTCCAATTGCGTAATTTCCATAATAAGCTCCTGATACTGCACTTCTGGAACACTTCAGTCTTTCTGCTGCCTGCTTCAGCGTAACCGCCGGTTCTATAGTCTTTCCTGTCTTTATGTCTGTGATCTCATATAAATTCATTTCCTCTCCTTGTAGAATCTACAATCTTTGCAATTCGTTCGGGCTGTAACATATTTGCCTTTGATGATATGCATGTTCGGGCAGGTAGGGCGGGTATATACTACTACAGCTCCGATGTGTCCTGTACTATGTTTACATGTTTCTGCTCTTGTGCTCATTTTCATCCTCCAGATAATTCTTCCCAAATAATTTTACAAATTCTTCCCTGCTGCCACATTTCTTTTCGAAGGTCCTCTGGCCGATCCGCTGCAGGGTGGTTCGGACTTCTTTGTTTCTATGTACGGCTATCTCAGAGGATGTATGGCACTCTGGGCAAAGATATACGGTTAAACCGTATTGTTCCGAGTATTTTCGGTTTGCACTGCCATAGATGTGATGACGTTCGGTATAGCCTCGTTTCTGGCAGATGAAGCACTGGCCTTTTGTGTCTCTGTCTATGATGCTTTTATGGTGTTTCTTTCGTTTTTTTCTGATGATTCCTTTCGGAAACAATAATCCTTCCTGGTTCATCTGGTGTACCTCCGTGATGTTCTGATCTGAGTGTTTCTATCCTGAATATTCCGGTTAAAGTCTTCGACTGCTCTGGAAGCTTCCTGTCTCTTCAGTTCTGCTAGGCCGCCCCAGGGCTTGTGAAGGAAATTGTGGAAACGGCGGCTTGTGTAATGCATCCAGCCTGGTGGATTCTGACCGGTTGATTTCTTGAATAACTTCTTTTTCTGTCTGAGATTCATACGTCTCCTTTCTCCTGCTCCCGTTGACAGGCTTGGGAGCAGGCATATCTATGTGGATTTTAGAGTACCCTTATTCTTCCCACGGCCTTCCGTTGTGGTCTACTTTTCCTTGTAGCCATTCATGCCAGAAAATAGTATGCAGAAGCGTGTTATAGGTCTCACTTGAGAAGGATTTCATCGCTTTAGCCATGTATTCTGCAGTTCCATAAGATGTCAGGGTATCTATGTATTCTTTTCTGGTCATAGGTTCTGCTGCCGGTTCGGATTGCGCCGGCGCAATTTCTGGTTCTTCCTCTACGATTTTGTTGGTGTCAATATTTTCATGTTCTGGTGGCTGTTCGGATTCCGTTTTGGGTTCGCTTTCTTTCTGATCAGCTGGTTCTTCTGCAGGTTTTGGCATATATTCCGGGTGATTTATGATGTTGTCCTGTCCTGGAATCTGAGGTTCTGGTTCTGAAAGTGATGTTTCTTGACTTTTTTCTACATTTTTTGGTTCTGTTTTAGGTTCTTCTGATAGCTGTTCCTGCACTGTATTTACTCCGCTATCCTCTTCTTTTATATCAACTGCTGTTTTTTGACTTTTATCCACAGAGTTTTCCACAGGTTCCGGCTGTTGCGCCGGCGCAATTCCAGATTCAGGGCGAACATTGCGTTCGGGTGCTGGCTTTGGAGTCGGTTTCGAAGCTGGTGTTGGAGTCTCATTTGGTGTTGAAGCAGGAGTTTCTTCTGTGATTCCGAAGTAGTTCTCATATGTTCTGGCTCCTGCTGCCGCCTCTGCAAATATTTCCTGTACGTATGTAAAGAACTGTTCCCAGGAAATGTTCTTCATCTCTCCATTGAAGATCTTTACCGTGATATCTTCCTGATGAAACATCAAGAACACGGTTCCTTTTCGATAGCTCATGCTATCACCGGGGTTGATGATCTGGGACATTTCTTTGATGTTTCCGGTCTGATAGGCTTCGCTCGAATAAATGGTATTGAGAACACCGTGTTTTTCCCGGAAGAACTCCTGGATTGTGGCACGGAGTTTGTCTTCAGTGCTCTGGGCTGACTTCCAGTCTAAGAGATTCATTGGGTTGTTCTCGTTTTCTTTGTTGAAGTCTTTTAGCTCTCGGATGTCTTCTCTCTTATCCGTTGGTTTGAATATCTGCTGGTCCTCTTCCGGAAGCTGGAGCATTTCTACCAGTTTGTTGAATTCGAAGTCTTTATACTGCTCCTGCAACTCCAGGGTATCGCCTGGGACAGAATACTTCTCATAGACTTTCATAAAACGGCTGACTCCGGATGCATTCATGCCGTATTCTGCTTTGGCAAATTCTGCAATCGTGTTATATCCATCGTGTTTATAGGCTTCTGACTTGTTGATTCTGGTCAGCTGCCAGCCGATCCGCACGAAGCTCTTTACGATTCCGCCCAATTCCTGTTTAATCTCGTTTTTGCTCTGGATGTAATCATCCATGCTTAACTGCATATATTCCATAGTGTCCTCCTTATGCTGTTACAGCTAATATCTCCTGCTTTTCTTTCAATACTCCAATATACTTTTTGAGCCATTTTTCAATGGCTATCTGATCTGGCTTGGTATCCCTGATGCCATACCACTGCAATATCGTATTCCTGCGAATCTCTACGGTTATGTATGGAGATTCCGGCTGTTTTTTTAACCGCAGGAATAGGATCGTACTTTCTCCTGTATCATGTTTGTCCAAATAGTTGTCTCCACCTACACAATGGTGCAGGGTCCGTCCTTCTGTTACGATCTCCTCTGCTGACCGTGCAGGACGGATCAGATATACTTCATCCTCAAAGAAATACCGGTTTCTGAGTTTTCGGTAATTCTTACGGATGTTCGGGTATTTCTCGCTTACTTCCCGGTTTCTCTTTTCGATCTTCTCCTGATTGGTTTCTAAGACCATCCGATTATGAGCCGCCTGCAGATCACGCGGAAACAAATAGATCTGATTTGTCAGGTCATATTCTCGCTGGATCCTCATGTGCAGGTAATCTATATATAAGCTGCAGGTAACCCTCAGGACTCCTGCTGCATGTCCACATAACTGTTGCTCTATGAAACTGTCCGGAATATCTATGCCGGCATATCTTGCGGCTTCGAGGATAGAAATTCCGCCGGGCACGCTCAAGGGCATGCCGTTGATTTTAATATTTACCATTTCCATTACTGACACGCTCCTTTAATTATCTTTTTGAGATGGCGCCGAACTTACAGCTATCCATACATACGCCGCACTTGATACATTTTGCCGGGTCGATAGAGTGCGGATTTTTAACTGTTCCGCTGATTGCGCCGACGGGGCATTTTCTTGCACAAAGAGTACAGCCGCGGCACTTATCCTGATCTATAACAATGCTCAACAGAGCCTTGCATACGCCGGCGGGGCACTTTTTGTCAACAACGTGAGCTATGTATTCATCACGGAAGAAGCGAAGCGTTGCCAAAACGGGGTTGGGGGCTGTTTGACCGAGGCCGCAAAGCGAATTGTCTTTGATATAAGAAGCAAGGCTTTCGAGCTCGTCTATATCCTCAAGCGTACCTTTGCCGCTTGTGATTTTTTCGAGAATTTCCATCATTCTCTTTGTGCCGATACGGCAGGGAGTACATTTGCCGCAGGATTCGTCAACCGTGAAATCGAGGAAGAACTTTGCAATGTCAACCATGCAGCTGTCCTCATCCATAACGATAAGTCCGCCGGAGCCTATCATGCAGCCGATTGCGGTGAGGTTGTCATAGTCGATTTCGGTGTCTATTAAAGAGGCCGGGATACATCCGCCGGAGGGGCCGCCCGTCTGTGCGGCTTTGAACTTTTTGCCGTTCGGAATACCGCCGCCGATGTCCTCTATGATTTCACGAAGGGTTGTGCCCATGGGGATCTCAACAAGACCCGTGTTGCAGATTTTGCCGCCGAGCGCAAATACCTTTGTGCCTTTTGATTTTTCTGTGCCCATGCAGTTGAAATACTCTGCACCGTGAAGAATAATCTGCGGAATGTTTGCAAAGGTTTCAACGTTGTTTTCTGTTGTGGGCTTTGCAAAAAGTCCCTTGACCGCCGGGTAGGGGGGTCTGGGTCTCGGCTCGCCGCGGTTGCCCTCGATAGAGGTCATAAGCGCGGTTTCTTCGCCGCAGACGAATGCGCCTGCACCGAGACGGATATGAAGGTCAAAATCAAAGCCCGAGCCGAATATATCTTTGCCCAAAAGGCCGTATTCTCTTGCTTGCTTAATGGCAATCTCAAGTCTGTGAACAGCTATCGGGTACTCTGCGCGGACGTAAATATAGCCCTCTGTCGCACCCGTTGCATAGCCGCAGATTGTCATTGCCTCAATAACGCAGTGGGGGTCGCCTTCAAGAACGGAGCGATCCATAAACGCGCCGGGGTCGCCCTCGTCGGCGTTGCAGACAACATATTTTTGGTCGGCTTCGTTTTTGGCGGTGAAGCTCCATTTAAGACCTGTGGGGAATCCGCCGCCGCCGCGCCCTCTGAGCCCCGACTCTTTAACAACGTTTATAACGTCCTCCGGAGTCATCTCTGTAAGAGCTTTTGCGAGAGCCTGGTAACCGTCCATAGCGATGTACTCTTCGATATTCTCGGGGTCGATAACGCCGCAGTTGCGAAGAGCAACTCTCTTTTGTTTTTTATAGAAATTGGTTTCGTTAATTGATTTGATGCTTTCGGTCTGAACCGTCTCATTATAAAGCAGGTGCTTAACAATTCTGCCCTTGAGAAGATGCTCCTCAACTATTTCGGGAATGTTCTCGACCTTAACCTCGCTGTAAAAACAGCCCTCGGGGTAAACAACCATAACCGGGCCGAGCGCGCAAAGACCGAAACAGCCTGTTTTGATAACCTTTACTTCATCTTTGAGTCCCTTTGCCTCGAGCTCTTTTTCAAGAGCTTCGATGATAGCCGCACTGTTAGAGGAAGTGCAGCCGGTACCGCCGCAGACAAGAACGTGGGAACGATACATATTTGCTTATCCTCCTTATTTGTCAAGTGATGCTACCGTGTAATCAACAACGGGGTTGCCGTTTACAATGTGGTCGGCAACAACACGCGCCACTTTTTCGGGAGTCATCTTTATATATGTTACTTTTTCTTTGCCTTCTTCAAAAACTTCAACTATCGGCTCATACTGGCACATGCCGATGCAGCCTGTCTGGTTGACAGATACGTTTTTAAGTCCTCTTTTTGCCACTTCTTCAACAAAGCCGCCGAGAACGGGTCTTGCGCCTGCGGCGATACCGCAGGTTGCCATGCCTACAACAATGCGTATGCCTGCGCCCTCTTCTTCTCTGACATTCATCTGCTTCTCGGCTCTTGCTTTAATTGCCATCAATTCTTCAAGTGTTTTCACTTAAATAACACCTCCGCGGATAATTTGTGTCTGTTCCTTCAAATAATCTTTAAGCCACACCGTGACCTCCGGCTCGCTCAGCGGAACGCCGCCGAGTATTTCTTTTAACTGCCGTGTAGACAGAACGAACTCCTTTTCGTTCTTTTTGAAGCGATAGATAAAATCTATTGCCGTGTTCATGGTAACAAGCGTGACTATTGTAAAATCAACGTCGCCCAAAGGGGTAAAGTCGATATTGTCGGTCTTAAAGACTGCCCTGACAAGGGTGCCTTTGCCGACCTCGGAGCTTATTTCAAAGCTGCCGCCCGTCATTTCCGCCGCCATTTTAAAAAGCGGTATGCCCATGCCGACTTTTCTTGTCGTTCGGGTCGTATAAAACGGGTCCTGCACTTTTTTGAGTGTTTCGCCGTCCATACCGCAGCCGTTGTCTTTTATTTCAACGGTCAAAGTGCTGTCAAAATCCTGTTCGATAACGTTTATCTCAACCAAAGACGCACCGGCGGATATTGAGTTTTGAGCAACGTCAAGAATATTTAACGAAAGCTCTCGCATATTTATGCTGTGTATTTTGCAAGGATACCGCTAATGTCGTCTGCCGTGAGCTTGCCGTAAACTTCGTCGTTGACGGTAAGAACGGGAGCAAGACCGCAAGCGCCTATGCAGCGGCACGCCTCGATAGAAAATCTGCCGTCGTCGGAGCATTCGCCTGCGCCTACGCCGAGAATCTCGGTGATTTTATCAAGCAGACTCTGTGCGCCCTTAACGTAGCAAGCTGTTCCGAGGCATACGGATATGTTGTATTCGCCCTTGGGTGAGAGCGCAAACTGTGCGTAGAAAGTAGAAACGCCGTAGACCTTTTCTACCGGAACGCCCATGCCGTCCGCGATCATCTTTTGAACCTCAATCGGAAGATATCCGTAGATTCCCTGAGCCTGCTGCATAACGTGCATAAGAAGGCTTTTGTCGTCCTTACACTCTTCTATGACAGCTCTGAGCTGTGCCTCTTGCTCGGGAGTGCCCCTGAAAGGGATTTTGCTGATTTTTTTGAGCATTTAAGTTTTCTCCTCCTTCAAAAATGTAGCCACCAAAATTGTTAAATAAATATCAATTTCAATACCAAAAAATTATATCATACGCTGTCGAAAAAATCAATAGAATATCTGATATATTATATGTATAACGATATATTCGCATATAAAAAATGATATGACGCGCCGCTTTTGCTTTTTGCGGGCACTGTTTGACAGTGTTTTTTTGTTATGATATACTTTAAAATGATATATTTTTTCTGCGGGGTGGCTTTATGTTTTTTCGTCAGATTTTTGACGTGCGCGCGGCAAGAGGGCTTGACGTGCTGAATATAGATTCGCAAAAATATAACAAGGTTCTTAAAATAATCAGCGCAATATGCGTTGCGGTTATGGCTTGTATTCAGCTTTTTTTGCTCTTCACTCACATTTCCGAGCCAACGTCGGATGCAAAGCAGTATGTTGACCTTGCAAAAAACGCATACGAAAACGGAGTGTGGTATCCGTCAAAGCTTAATATTCACGACACCTACCTTTTCGGCAACGGTCTTGTTAATATACTCATACTCTTTTTAAAGCTGACGGGGAGCATAGCTCCTGTTTATGCGCTTAATTTTATCAGCGTTTACGTCATACTTTTTTCGTGTTGTTATATTTTAAAAAAGCTCCTACCCGGCTCGCAGACGGTGTATTACTTTATAATTATTTTTTCGCTCAGTGCGTCGTTTTGGGCAGAAGTTACTTTTGTTCACACCGATCTTTTATTCACCGCGGCGGCATTTGCGGCGTTTGCGCTGCTCTATAACAAAAAGGGAATAAATTTTATATTATCCGGTGTGCTTCTTGCCTTTGCAGGCTGGGTAAGACCGCTCGCGATAGTCTTTTTTGTCGGCGGTATATGGGTTTTGATAAACAACCGCGTGCCTTTAAAACGCGCAGCGGCATTTGTTTTGAGCTTTGTTTTGGCGGTTTGCACCATAGGCACGCTCACATATATTTCGTTCGGTCGGTTTGAGTATCAATCTACAACAGGCAGCTACAACCTCATAATGGGCGCGTTTGACGGTGCGGACGGAACATCGGAATACTCCGTTTTTGAAGAGGGCAATTCGGGCTATATTGCGCCGGAGGAAAAGGCCGAGATGACCTATGAAGAAATCGGCGGTTTTTATAAAAAGCAGGCGGTGGATTGGATAAAGAAAAATCCCGGCAAATACCTTGCACTAATGCCGAAGAAGTTTTTTGTCACAATGTATTCGGATACTTATGCCTGCTCTGCCTTTTACGGCGAGGACGTTAAGACCATGGGTACGGCGTTTTATAAAGACATAATAAACAAGGTGCTTCACAAAAGTGCAGAACCGCTGAGCCTTGCAGACATTGCGAGCATTTACACAGAGGCATTTTATCTTCTCACGCTTTGCCTCGGCTTTGCGGCAATAATTATTTTGCTTGTTAAGCGCAGAGCGGCGGCGTTTATGCCGTTTATATTCACCTCGGCAGGGGTTGTGGGCACAACAATGCTGGTTGTCGGCGGCCCGCGCTACCATTTGCCCATGCTGCCGATTTTGATAATGGCGGCGGCACTGACGGTGCAGTGCATATGCGTAAAAATTCATCGCAGGAGGGTAAAGAAATGAAAAATTATATCAAGCTCATGCGCCCGAAGCACTACATAAAAAACCTTATACTTTTTTTGCCCATCTTTTTTAACGGCAGTATAACCAACATTCAAAAGCTTTTGAGCGTCATAGGCGGATTTTGTGCTTTTTGCCTTATAAGCTCGGTTGTTTATATCATAAACGACATCTGCGATGCAGAGAACGACCGCAAGCATCCCACGAAATGCAACAGACCTATCGCAAGCGGAAAAATAAGAAAACCGTCAGCAGTCGTTTTTGCCGTTTTGCTTTTTGCCTGTGCCATGGCAATAAATTGGTTTGTGTGCAAAACAAACATCCTCGCTTGGGTTTTGACTGTGGGATATATCGCGCTCAATCTTGGGTACAGCCTGGGTCTTAAAAACGTTGTGCTTGCAGATATACTCATTCTTGTTTCCGGCTATCTGATAAGGCTTATTTACGGCTCGGCGATAACCGATATTCCCGTGTCGAACTGGCTTTATCTCACGGTGATGGCGTTTTCGTTTTATATGGGACTCGGCAAGCGCAGAGGAGAGCTTGGCGGCAGCGGCGGCACAACCAGAAAGGTTTTAAAATTTTACAACCGCAGCTTTCTTGATAAAAATATGTATATGACACTGGGGCTGGGTATAGTTTTTTATTCGCTGTGGTGCGTGGATTCCGGCACGGTGGCAATGTATTCGGACAAAATTATTTTCACTATTCCTCTTGTCGTCATAATCTGCATGAAATACAGCCTGACCCTTGAGGGCGATTCAGACGGCGACCCGATTTCGGTCATTTTTCACGACAAATGGCTGATGGCTCTTGCACTTTTTTATGCCGCACTGATTCTTTTTATCATATACATTTTTTAACAACAGATAAATTAAACCGAAATCTGTTGCAAAACGGAGAAAAATGCCGTATAATGTGTTTGAATGTTTTAATTTAGGAGGCTTTCTTATGGAAGAAAATAAAAACAATCTTCAACAAGAAACAAATGAATCGCAGGAATCCTCGAGCGATATTAAAACTACCGTGATTAAATGTATCTCCCTTGTTTGCTGCGTTGCGCTCGTTGCGGTCACGCTCGGCAAATGCCTGGGTGTTTTTTCGGATACCAACATTTCGATTGCGGAGTCATACTCAAAAAACGCGCAATCGGCTCTGCCCGCACAGGGCGACTATGCCGGTGATAATGCCTCCGGCAGCGAAGCCCCCGCAGACAGCGGAGAGGAGCAGCCCTCTCAGCCCGGCGATTCGTCGGACGCCGCGGATTCAACCGGCGGCACACAGCAGACCGGCAGCGCAAGCGGCACGGCGGCGAACACAAACAAGGGCAAGGCCGGGGGCGCAAACAAGGCTCCGGCATCAAAGCAGGAAATTCTCGATTATTTCAACAAGTCGATAAACGACGTTAAGCCGAGCGCAAAATCGGTAACCCAAACACTCGAAAAGAACTATCAGGCGGCAAGCGTTGAGCTTGGCTCACTCGGTGCATTCAAAGGAACCGTAAATAAGCTTATTGAATCCAACATGGGCGTCAACAAAGAAAAAAGCGGCGTAACCGCAACCTCAAGGGCGGATAAAAACAAGATTTTCCCCGTTGAGAACGAATCTTGGTCAAGCAAGCTCACAACGGCCGACATTAAAGACGCTAAGATAAGTGAGAAGAACGGCGTATATACCGTCACAATCAAAATCCTTGACGACGCGCTCACAGGCAACACCGTTCATGGCTCGGGTCACCACGCAAAGGCGGTTTCAATCGTTTCAGTTCAGTCAATTTATGATAATGCAGGCGCATTTAAAAAGATGCTCGGAGATGTTTCGATAGGTTTCTCAAACGGCACGATAGTTGCTGATATTGACGCTAAAACAGGTCATGTAACTCATGCAAAATATGACTTTGTATGGAAGCTTCATGTCTCCTCTTTCGGCGGCATTACCGCTCCTTTCGGCATTATCCAGGAGTTTGACATTAAGTGGTAATGAACGGAGGTTGCTCCGTCTAAATAGAGAAGAGGTTTTTAAAATTGAGTAAAGAAGTATTGATCGAAACATCCGCAAGGCACGTCCATGTGTCGCAAAAGGACCTTGAAACGCTTTTCGGCAAAGGATATGAGCTGACGAAGAAAAAGGACCTTTCGCAGCCCGGTCAGTTTGCGTGCGAAGAGAGAGTTCAGGTTATAGGCTCAAAGGGCTCGTTCCCCAAGGTTTCTATTCTCGGACCTGTTCGCCCCGACACACAGATAGAGCTTTCTGCAAGCGACGCAAGGTCTATCGGCGTTGACGCTCCCTGCCGCGAATCCGGCGACATAAAGGGCAGCGGCGCCTGCAAAATCGTAGGTCCCGCAGGTGAAATAGATGTTGCCGAGGGCGTTATCGTTGCAAAGCGCCACATCCATGCTACGCCCGAGGATGCGAAAAAATACGGCATTGAGGATAAGCAGATTGTAAGCGTTAAGGTGGATTCGGACGGCAGAAGCCTTGTTTTCGGTGACGTCGTTGTAAGAGTAAGCCCCAAATACGCCCTTGCAATGCACATTGATACGGACGAATCAAACGCCGCGTTTGCAAAACCCGGCATGATGGGTGAAATCATCGCCGACTGATAACCGCATAACTAAAAAGAAGCTATAATTCACAGGTATAATTTACCGACGTGAATTATAGCTTTTGCTTTTTATTCGGCACTCTTGAGTGCTTCAACCATATCTATTTTTTTATTCTTTTTGGCAACCGCCACGCTCACAAGCATTGACACGCCGAAGGTCAGCGCAATGCCTGCTATGTAGGTTGCGGGGCCGAGATGAATTTTAAGCTCGTATTCGCTCGCAAGCTCTTTCATAAGATAGCTCAGCACAAACACGCCGGACGGAAGCCCTATCAAAACCCCGATTACAGACATCCACAGGTTTTGCGTTATCAAAAGCCTGCCGATTTTTTTATCTTTAAACCCGACCACCTTCAGCGTTGCCATTTCGCGGTATCGCTCGGTGTAACTCATAACGCCGAGGTTGTAGAGAACAACCACTCCCAAAAGCATTGCCCCGAGAACCAGAACGAATATCATGGAGTTCATAAGCTCCATAAAGGAGTCAAACGAGTCAATAACCATCTGCTTTGACTGCACGGATTTTATTGTGTCGCTTAACGCTATGTCGGACTTATCGGTTTTTGTATAGACCGAATCGACCGTATAGGGTATACCGACCTTTTGCGCGTAGGCGGGGCTAACGACAATATTTTCCGATACGCTGTACGCTATGTCGCTGACGGTCATTTCATATTCCTTGTCGGAGCCGTAAGGACTGACGCGAAATTTATCGCCGACCGAAAGATTGTATTCATCGGCAATTCTGCGGCAGATATATGCGCCGTCATCGCCTATATTCAAAAAGTCAACGTCTTTCCCCGGGAAGCGGAGCAATCCGTTTTTAACGCTGTACACATCGAGAGAAACGGCTTTGTCGTCCTCTATCTGCACGCTCACCGAAGCGCTCCAGTCACCGCTGTATTTATCTATGAGGCTGTTTCTTTCACCTCTGTCAGCGTTCTCGGCAATATAGATGCGCGAGGAATAATTCATTGCCTCGTCATAGTATGTGTTCAAAAAAGACATCATTGTGTCTCTCATGCCCATTGAGCCGACTATGAGCGTCATGCAGCCCCAAATGCCAATAAGGCTCATTGCCGTTCGGGATTTGTGGCGCATTATATCACGCAAATTCCACCTTGTGCCGAAGGAGAGCTTGTGGAAAAGCGACGTTTTCTCTATCAGCAGCGGCTTAACCTTTTTGGGGGTATAGGGGCGCAGTGCGTCCGCGGCAGTGCCTTTAAGCATTTTTCTGACAGAGAGAAAGCCTATAAACGTCAGCATTGCGATTATGCCGGCAAGCATAAGGCAGCAGTACCACGGCATATACAATTTCCAGCTCGGCATATCCATATATGCGCCCATTGTTCCTGAGGGATTCATAATCATCCACGCAAGCGCACAGCCGATTGCAACACCCAAAACCGTACCCGTAAGCCCTATTATAAAGGCATATGAGGAATAGTGGCGGATTATTTTTTTATCTTTAAATCCGAGAGCCTTAAAGGTGCCTATCTGCGTTTTTTCTTTTGCCGCAAGGCGGTGCATTGTGGTGACCATGGTCAGCACGGCAATGAGCAAAAACAGCACGGGCAGAACCGAGCCCATAGTCTGCCCCTCTTGAATTTCGCCCTTTGAGCCGGAGTATGATATATTTTCGTCCTTTGTCAAAATAAGCGTCGTTCTGCCGAGTGCCTTTTCTGCGGATTCCATAAAATCCTTTTTATCCTCTTTGCTTATGACATTGAGCTGCGGATAATATGCCGTGCCCAATGTTTTTTCATACATTTTCGGTGAAATATAGGCATAGCCGTAGGTTGAGTAGTCCGGCATAAGCTGGCTCTCGTCACGCACGCAAATCATATGCTCGCTTGCTTTTATAAGCCCTTTCACCGTACCGTCGAATTCAATGTTTTTATAAACAAGCGTCATTTTATCGCCCAAAGATATGTCGTTCGCGTTTGCGTATCTGTCGCTGAGCCATATGCCGTTTTCGCTTTGCGGGTCATATTCTTCGCCGTCAACAAAATACACGCCCGAGACATTCTCGTTTTCAGTTACGCTCAGGGCAAGGCTGTTGCCGTTTGCGCCCTTGACCTCTGCATTGACATCGAGAAAACGCGACGCTCCGTCAACGCCCTTAACGGCGCATATTTTTTCAAGGTCATCCTTGCCGAAGCCCTCATCGGAGTATATTCTGTAATCCGCAAAATTTGTTTCTTCAAAAAAAGAGGAGGTGTTTTTGTCTATCGTCATCCATTCCATGTTGAAGCCGACAAACACCCCGACGCCGAGGGCAATCATAATTATCATGGATATAAACTGCGCTTTATAAAGCCCCATTGTGCGCCATAATTTTTTAAAAAGCATATGTTCACCCCTTTTACCAATCTATATCGTCTGCGCTCAAGGGATCGGGCTGCTCTTCTTTTGCGATGATTTTTCCGTTTTTAACGCGCAAAACAACATCTGCCATTTTGGCAATGTTTTGGTTGTGAGTAACAATAACAATAGTTTTGCCGTATTCGCGCGCCATTTTAAGAAGCAGTTTCAAAACCATTACGCCCGTTTCGGAATCCAGCGCACCTGTCGGCTCGTCGCAAAGCAGAATTTTAGGATTTTTTGCAAGCGCACGCGCAATAGAAACCCTCTGCTGCTCTCCTCCGGAGAGCTCTGCCGGAAAGTTCTTTAAATGGTCGGAAAGGCCGACCTCTTCTATCATTTTTGTTGCCGAAAAGGAGTTTGGCACAATTTCTTTTACAAGCGCGACATTCTCATGCACCGTGAGGGTGGGCACAAGGTTATAAAACTGAAAAACAAAACCAACAGTCTGCGCGCGGTAGTCCGCAAGCTCGTCGTCCGAGAGTTTTGAAATATCTTTGCCCTCAACAAATATTTTTCCGTCCGTAGGGCTGTCAAGCCCGCCGAGCAAATTCAAAAGAGTGCTTTTGCCCGCGCCGCTGGGGCCGAGAATAACAACAAATTTGCCCTCGTCCAACGTCATATCCACATTGTCAAGAGCGCGAAGCTCATGGTCGCCGCTTGTGTAGACGCGGCTGACTTTATCAAATTTTACAATCTCCATAATGCACCTCTCTTATTTTTTATGAAACAGCGAAAAGCCCTTTTTCTCATAAGGCTCTTTGGTTATCTCAATCAATCGGTAGCCCGTTTTTTGAATGACGGATTTAAGGCTTTCTTCGTCAATATCGTTTTCGCATATTATCTCGGTCAGCCCCTTGCCGTGGGACGACGTGACCTTTTTGACTTTGAAATTTTCTCTTACGGCATCGTTGATATGCGCTTCGCACATTCCGCACGCCATGCCGCCTATTTTAAGCGTGATTTTTTGCATATAACTCAACTCCTTTGGTTAGATTTGACTAACCCATAGCTTTAAAATATGCTCCCACATTTAGTTAGTGAGAGCTAACCGCAGCTTTATTATAAACCTTTTGCCATAAAAGTCAAGCAAAAATAAGGTTACCCGCCAAAGCTTTTTGCGTTTGACGGGTAACCTGCATATAATTTATTTATTTTATGGGCATCGGAACAAAGACCGAAAGCAGCTTTTTGATTATTTTTATAATTTCGCGCGCCGTGTTTTCAAACATCAAAACAAATTTATTCTGCGTTCCCTCTTTTATTCCATAGCCGGGGATTGTTCCGCTGCGGTTATCCACTCCGTCTGTTTCGCTGCAATATCCGCCGAAAAGGGCAAACGCAACCGAGAGAGCTTCTTTTTCCTCCGGTGTTGCATAACCATATTTTTCGCTGAAATTTTTGAGCATATTATCGGCAGCCGTTCCGTTGTAGCCGAGCTTTTGCAAAAGTGCGTTGGCATCGGATAATATATCTTCGTCCGCCGCGTCTGCCGCAGACTTGCGAACAGAAAAAGCGAGGAGCTTTATAATCAGATTAAAGTCGTCCGAATCCTGCGAATAGACCTTTTCGCCTATTTTGCACCTGAGCACGGCGGTGGTCAGTGCCTCGCAAAGCGTTTGATAATCACTCTGCGGAACGGTAAGCCCGTACTCTGCCGCCTGATCCCGAATACCGCCCTCGGCATAAATCGGCGTGTTGAACATCTCTTTTATTCCGTCCGTGACAAGCTTCAGCCTGCCGTAAAGCGCGCTTGATTCCTCAACGCCGAGAAGCTCGGGCGAAATATCTTCGCTGAGTGTTTCGGAATAATATTTAAACGATTTATTCCATGTGTACTGCTGAAAATCGTTTTTCATAAGAGCAATATCCTCATCGCTGAAGCCCTTGCAGACTTCGGCAAGCTTATCTGCGTCAATATGCTCTATTTTTTTGGTTTCATAATTTATTTCTTCATCGGTTATTTTAACAAATTTATACTCAGCCGGAAAATTGCCAAGGCTCGGCATAGAAAAATCATAAACCGTGTTGCCTGCAAAGCTTGTGTATGACGTGACGTTCTCTCTGTGTGTATGACCCGTAAAAACAAGCTTTACGCCGAGGTCGGCAAGCAGCCCCGCAAACGAATAGGGTGTATCGACAACATAATTTTTCTCTGTGATTTTTTGATAGGGGTTATGCTCCAAAAGATTGTGGTGCATTATCATAATGACCTTGCGTCCTGCCTCGTGCTCCTTATGGATGAAGTTTGCCTTGTCTTCGGGAAGTACTTCTGCATAGAAGCCATCGAGATTAAGCTTATGTGCAACTGCGGCGGCTGTACGCTTGCTGTCACCTGTCATCATAACGAGATTACTGAAGCCTTCTTTACGAAGCGCCTCGATT
>OQVT01001307.1_pt1 | contig 15619 bp, 12 predicted proteins | sample 1691561 | NCBI WGS metagenome assembly OQVT01 (sample SAMN03418260, study PRJEB22391) | human gut metagenome | biome: human-gut; feature: organic feature; material: feces | host: Homo sapiens | place: Tanzania | collected 2013-01 | reverse complement strand
GTGTATATCTTGACGGAGTAGAAAAAGGCAAAGCAGAAGGCATCATGCAAGGCAAGGCAGAAGGCATCTTGCAAGGAAAAGCAGAGGGTGCCATACAAAATAAACTTGAAATGCTCAGACAGTTTATGTCCAACAACCATACCTTTGAAGAATTCATTCAGTTGTTCAATATCACAGATAAAAATGAAATTGCTTTTTTGAAAGATAATATTCAGGTACAATAAGAGCAATAGCAGTTACCGCATTGATGCAGTAACTGCTATTTTCTTTACTCCTTTTTCGTGATATATTTACTTCTCCGATACGTAAAAATCCATAGCACCCGATGAGAAGCCCCGCTTTTACAGAGATATCGTTATTACAAAACGTACAAGCGAAAAAAAAGAAAGGTTAGTTGTTCGGTTTTTTCAGCATTGCTTGTTGCGGTAATACATGGTAAAATCAGAATGTTCGTATATCGTGCTTTAGAAAAAATTAAATATATTGGAGGAGATTTCAATGGCAATTGAAGTATCGGAAAGATTTTTCCCTTCCACATCCAAGGCCGGCGTAAACATCAGATACCTTGTGTGGAAAGACACGGCAAACAAAAAGCCTGTAGGCGTTATCCAGCTCACACACGGCTGGGGAGAGCATATCGAGCGTTATGACGAAATGGCACGTCTTTTCGTTAAGAACGGTTATGTTGTTTGCGGACAGGATCATCTCGGACACGGACACACGGCAACAGTACCTTGTGTCGGCCTTTATCCGGAGGATGCGGGAAAAGCAATGATTGAGGACATGCATGAGCTTCGCAAGATCATGCAGGCAGAGTACAAAAAGCTTCCTTATATGCTCTACGGACACAGCCTCGGCTCGATGATGGTACGTGACTACATCATGAAGTACAGCAAGGGCCTTTCGGCTTGTGTTATCTGCGGAACGGTTCCCACACCGAACTTTGCTTTCCTTTTAAGCGCACCGCTTCACCTTCTTTACAAGCTCACTCCGGCCTCTTTTGAAAAGTCATGCGCGAGAGCAAGAAAGAAGAGAAGTGCAGACGACACCCCGTTAACAAAGAAGCCTCCGCTTTACAAGCTCATTGCAACAAGCTGGATTTCTTTTGACAAGCAGAACATAATTACATATAACCAGAGCCCGTACACTTATATCGCTCCGGACTTGTCACTTCTCAATATGATTGCAACCTGCCTTAACACAGGTAAGCCGTTCTGGGCTTTCAGAGCAAATAAAAAGGTTCCTTACTTTGTTTGCTCAGGAAAGTACGACATCTGCGGTGTTCATTGCATAGGACCGAAGAAGGTTTACAAGGAGCTTAAGCGTGCCGGAAGAAACGTTCAGCTCAAGATTTACCCGAACGCAAAGCACGAGATTCACAATGAAACCGAAAACGGCACGAAGCTTGAGGTTTATGCGGATCTTCTTAAATTCTTCAACGACAACAACCCACTGATTAAAAAATAATTTTTAAAGTATATGAGAAAAAGAGCCGCGGCGCCAGCCGTGGCTCTTTTCCCTTTGTCATAGTGACAAATTCATTTATTTCGGAAGATTGTAAGAGGATAGCGTTTTTGCCTGTTTGATGACGTTTTCGGGTGAGGGTGCGCCGTATGCGGTGCGATCCTTCACGCATTTTTCGAGACTTATGGCATCATAGACCCCGTCGTCAAACAATTCGCACACCGACTTATATCCGGAAAGCGGAAGCGTTTCAAGTGTAAGACCCTTTGAGATACACAAGGCAACGAGCTCACCTGTTGCCTTATATGCGTCACGGAAGGGAAGACCCTTCCCCACAAGGAAATCCGCACAGTCGGTTGCGTTTATGAAGCCGGCGGCAGCGGCTTTTCTCATGTTATCCTTAAGAACCGTCATTGTGTCCACCATAGGAGTAAATGCCGTAAGGCACATCTTTACGGTATCAAAGGCATCAAAAATTGCCTCCTTATCCTCCTGCATATCCTTATTGTACGCGAGAGGGATACCCTTCATAACGGTGAGAAGCGTCATAAGGTCACCGAACACACGGCCTGATTTTCCGCGCACAAGCTCGGCGATATCCGGATTCTTCTTCTGCGGCATGATGCTGGAGCCGGTTGAAAATGCGTCGTCAAGCTCCACAAACTTAAACTCCCATGAGCACCAGAGAATGATCTCCTCTGCAAAGCGTGAGAGATGAACCATGACCAGTGAAAGAGCGAAGGAAAGTTCGACACAAAAGTCTCTGTCGGAAACACCGTCGAGAGAATTTCTGCACGGAGCTTCAAAGCCGAGTGCCTCGGCAGTCATAAAGCGGTCGATATCGTAAGTGGTTCCTGCAAGAGCGCCGCAGCCCAAAGGACATGCGCTCATCATACGGGCTTTCGCGTCCTTTATACGTGATACATCACGCATAAACATCTCTGCATATGCAAGTAAATGGTGACCGAAAACAATAGGCTGTGCCCTTTGAAGATGCGTATATCCCGGCATAACCGCGTCACTGTAAGCTTCAGCTTTTTTGCAGAGAACATCTATGAGCTCATGAAGTTTTGCAAGCACCTCGTCGCACTCCTTCGAGAGGGTCAGGCGCAGATCAAGTGCGACCTGGTCATTACGCGAGCGCGAGGTGTGAAGCCTTTTCCCCGCGTCACCGATACGGCTCGTAAGCTCCCCTTCGATAAACGTATGGATATCCTCCGCATCAGGGTCAACGGTCAGAACGCCGTTCTCCATGTCGTCAAGAATCCCCTGAAGTCCGCCGAGGATTTTATCGGTATCCTCCTTGGAGTTTATACCCTGTGCGCCGAGCATTGCGGCATGAGCCATGCTCCCCCGTATATCCTCCTTGTACATGCGTTTGTCAAAGGAGATGCTGGAGTTAAAGTCATTTGTTTTTTTATCAATTTCTTTTGAAAAACGTCCTGTCCAGAGTTTCATAACACCTCTCCTCAGTTTTCGTTGTTCTTTTCCATCATAGCCTTAACCTTTATAGGAAGACCGAAAAGGTTTATAAAGCCTGCGGAATCAGTCTGGTCGTAAACATCATCCTCATCAAAGGTTGCAATTTCGGGGCTGTAAAGGGAGTACGGCGATGTAACCCCCGCATTTATGATATTTCCCTTATAAAGCTTAAGCTTCACCGTACCCGTACAGTGTTCCTCTGCCTTGTCGGCAAAGGCGGAAAGAGCCTCACGAAGCGGTGTATACCACTGTCCGTTGTACACGAGTTCACCGAAGGTTATAGCGAGCTTTGCCTTCTCGTGCGCCGTGTATTTATCAAGACAGATTGTTTCAAGGATGCCCAGTGCCTTATAGAGTATAGTTCCGCCCGGAGTTTCATACACGCCGCGGCTCTTCATACCCACAAGACGGTTTTCGACGATATCGAGAAGGCCGATACCGTTCTTTCCGCCAACCTCGTTTAAGGCGAGAATTATTTCAGTCGGGCTCATTTTTTTGCCGTCAAGAGCAACCGGAACACCTGCTTCAAAGTCAAGTGAGGTATATGTAGGAGCATCCGGCGCGTCTATCGGAGAAACTCCCATCTCAAGGAAGCCCTCCTTCTCGTACTGCGGCTCGTTTGCGGGGTCTTCAAGGTCAAGTCCCTCGTGTGAGAGATGCCAAAGGTTCTTGTCCTTTGAATAATTCGTCTCACGGTTTATTTTGAGAGGTATCTTGTGTGCCTCTGCATAGTCAATTTCCTCGTCACGCGATTTTATGCTCCACTCACGCCATGGGGCAATAATGGGCATATCCGGTGCAAAAGCCTTGATTGCAAGCTCAAAACGAACCTGATCGTTTCCCTTACCCGTGCAGCCGTGACAGATGGCGTCGGCACCCTCTGCCTTTGCGATTTCAACAAGACGTTTCGCAATTATGGGACGTGCAAAGGATGTGCCGAGAAGGTAATCCTCGTACTTTGCACCCATCTTGAGAGAGGGAATGATAAACTCGTTTACAAAGTCCTCTTTAAGGTCCTCTACATATAGCTTTGAGGCGCCTGTCTTTATTGCTTTTTCCTCAAGTCCGTCAAGCTCTGTTCCCTGTCCGACGTCTCCCGAAACAGCGATTACCTCGCAGTTGTTATAGTTTTCCTTAAGCCACGGAATGATGATAGATGTATCCAGCCCGCCTGAGTATGCGAGAACGACTTTTTTTATGTTTTCCTTATTTACTGCCATTTTAATTACCCCTTTTTCTTCGAAATAAATGATTGTTTTGAACTATGTGGCTATTATATGCACCGTTATGCAAAAAGTCAACCCCTTTTTGCATATCTTTTGCATAAAATCCTTATTTTCTTGAATGATAGTGAATATTTATTCATATAACAAATCGAAAAATCATTTTCCCCCGTGCAATCTGCGAAGATTCATAAAAAAAAGTACAAAAAGTACCGCGTGCGTGTTATACTATTAAACGTATATTTATGACCAAAGGAGACTAACCTCAAAATGGGACTTTTTAAAAAGATATTCGGAGACTACTCTTCAAAGGAAGTTAAAAAGATGGACCCGCTCAAAAATGCGGTTTTAGCTCTTGAAGATGAATACAAGGCAATGAGCGATGAAGAGCTCAAGGCCGTTACACCTAAGCTTAAGGAGAGACTTGCAAACGGAGAAACTCTCGATGACATACTTCCGGAGGCTTTCGCGGCATGCCGTGAGGCGTCAGACCGTGTGCTCGGAATGAGACACTACCCCGTACAGGTTGTCGGAGGCATCATTCTTCACAACGGCGGTATCGCCGAGATGAAGACAGGTGAAGGAAAGACACTCGTTGCCACCCTGCCCGCATACTTAAATGCACTCGCAGGAAACGGCGTACATATCGTAACCGTAAACGATTACCTCGCACGCCGTGACTCGGAGTGGATGGGAAAGGTTTACCGCTTTCTCGGTCTTGAGGTCGGACTTATTGTAAACGGTCTTGACAATGAGGACCGCAGAAAGGCTTATGCGGCAGACATAACCTACGGAACCAACAACGAATTCGGATTCGACTACCTTCGTGACAACATGGTTCAGTATAAAAAGGACAAGGTTCAGCGCAAGCCGTTTTACGCAATCGTCGACGAGGTTGACTCAATCCTCATAGATGAGGCAAGAACTCCGCTTATCATTTCGGGTATGGGCACGGAATCAACCGAGCTATATAACCTTGCGGACAAGTTCGTAGGAACCCTCTCCATGACAAAGGTAAAAGAGGTTGACTCAAAGACCGAGTACGAGAGCACCGGCGACGGAGATTATATCGTCGACGAAAAAGCAAAGACCGCTACTCTTTCGGAGTCCGGCGTTGCAAAGGCAGAGAGCTACTTCAACATAGAAAACCTTATGGATGCCGAGAACTCAACGCTTCTTCACCACATAAACCAGGCGATAAAAGCCCACGGTGTCATGCACAGGGATATCGACTACGTTGTAAAAGACGGAGAGGTTCTCATAGTTGACGAGTTCACAGGCCGTATCATGCTCGGACGCCGTTATAACGAAGGTCTCCACCAGGCTATCGAGGCAAAGGAGCACGTAAATGTACGCAGGGAATCAAAAACTCTTGCGACAATAACCTTCCAGAACTACTTCCGTCTTTACAAAAAGCTTGCCGGTATGACCGGTACGGCTATGACAGAAGCAGACGAGTTCTCAGAGATTTACAACCTCTATCCGGTTGAAGTTCCGACAAACAAGCCGATGATAAGAATCGACAACCCGGATGTTGTATATAAAACCGAAAAAGCAAAGTTCAATGCCGTAATAGACAGAATCTGCGAGTGTCACGAAAAGGGGCAACCCGTTCTTGTAGGTACCATTTCCATAGAGAAATCGGAGCTTCTTTCAAAGATGCTTAAGAAGCGCGGCATAAAGCACGAAGTCCTGAACGCAAAGAATCACGAGCGCGAAGCTGAGATAATCGCACAGGCCGGCAAATACGGCGCCGTTACCATCGCCACCAACATGGCCGGCCGTGGTACCGACATCATGCTCGGCGGTAACCCGGAGTTCCTTGCAAAGTCAGAGCTGCGCAAAAAGGGATATGCCGAGGAAATCATTTCCGAGGCGATGGGCTTTGCGGACACAGACAACGAAGAGATACTCAAGGCACGCTCTGAATTTGCGGAGTTTGAGGCAAGGTTCAAGGATGAGATAAAGGATGAAGCCGAGCAGGTATGCCGTGCCGGCGGACTTTATATCGTCGGCACCGAGCGTCACGAATCACGTCGTATAGATAATCAGCTTCGCGGACGTTCAGGTCGTCAGGGTGACCCCGGTGAAAGCCAGTTCTTCCTCTCAATGGAGGACGACCTGCTCCGTCTCTTCGGCGGTGACAGAATGACCAGAATCATGGACACTCTCAACGTTGACGAAAATCTTCCCATAGAGGTAAAAATACTCTCCAACACCGTTGAAACGGCGCAGAAGAGACTTGAGTCGCAGAACTATGCGATACGTAAGCACGTACTCCAGTACGACGACGTAATGAACAAGCAGCGTGAGATCATCTACAGCCAGCGTGACAAGGTTCTCGACGAGGCAGACCTTAAAGATACCATTATCTCCATGTTTGACGAAACCGTTGACGGAAGCGTTGACATGTACTGTCCGAAGGGTGCCGAGGAGGCAGACTGGAACCTCGCGGGACTCCGTGAGAAATTCCTCGGATGGATTCTTTCAAAGGATGACAGTCTTGAAGGCCTTACAGCTGACGAGGTGAAGGACCTCATCACAACAAAGGGTCACGAGATCTACGAAAAACGTGAGGAAGAGAACACACCTGAGGTCACAAGAGACCTTGAGCGCATGATTCTCCTTCGCAATGTTGACATAAACTGGATGGATCATATTGACGCCATGGAAGAGCTTAAGAAGGGCATCGGACTTCGTGCATACGCTCAGAAGGATCCCGTTGTCATGTTTAAGTTCGAAAGCTTTGATATGTTCGATGAAATGACCGCAACCATACGTGAGGACACCGTGAAGCAACTCTTTACGGTAAAAGTCACAAAGTCTCAGGAGATAAAGCGTGAGCAAGTTGCGAAGGTAACCGGAACAAACAGCGGTGACGGAACCGAAACAAAACGTCCCGTACGCAAGGGCGCGAAGGTCGGACCAAATGACCCGTGCCCGTGCGGAAGCGGAAAGAAATACAAAAAATGCTGTATGTTAAAGGAAAACGCTGAAAAGTAATCCTGCAACGGCAAAGAGGGAATAACGAGGAGTATTTTAAAATGAGGTCCTTAAAAACACTGGCTTCACAGGTATACGGTGCACAGCTGCCTATACGGCAAAGGTTCTTCAATATCATTTTCACATGCGGATTTTTAATTGGTCTCGCAGGTATCTTTGCCTGCATACAGCTCGGCTCTTCTTATGAAGCAATAATGGTTTCCGCGACAATGACCTTTGCCTTTCCGTTGCTTGCCTTTTTCGGTATACGTTCAAAGAAGCACCAGGACAAGATAATAAATCTCTCCCTCGCTGTGGTAAATTTCTTTATCTTTCCGGCGCTCTATCTTACCGGAGGAGAGATACATTGCGGTATCCCCGGATATTTTTCACTCGGAATTGCATTGACACTCTTCCTATCAAAGGGTATACCGGGAATAATCCTTACCGCCGCCGAATCGGTTTTTTATCTCTTTATCTTCTATGTATCGTGGAGATTTCCGGCAGTCTGCGTAGACGTTCCGGCATTTGCAAAGGAAAACGGCGTATCGAATTTCGCATTTCAGGCAATTTCGTCAAACATCTTTATGGTGTGTATCGCCATAGGAATTCTCTCGAAGATTATCTTCAATATGTACCAAAAGGAAAACCGCGTTGTAACCGAGTCTATTAAAAAAGTCGAAGAACAGTCTACTGTGGATCCTTTGACAGCGGTATACAACAGAAGGTACATGTACTCCTATCTCAGCGAGCGTGTTAACGAAGCACAGAGCACGGGTGAACCTCTTTCGGTAGTCCTTTTTGATATTGACAAATTCAAAAATCTCAACGACACATACGGACATCTTCTCGGAGATGACGTTCTGAAAGCCATTTCCTGTATGATAAAGTCGTCGTGCAGAGGAAATGAAATTGTTGCACGCTACGGCGGAGAGGAATTCCTGCTCATTCTCCCCGGCTTCACAAATGAAGAAGCTCACGTCCGTGCGGACAACATAAGAAAATGTATTTCCGCATCTCGACTGTCTCCGGATTTGCCTGCGGACAAGCCGGTAACCATAAGTGGAGGCGTCGCAACCTTTGAAAGCGGCATGAATGAGGAAGCCATGGTAAAGATTGCGGACGAAAACCTTTACATCGCCAAGGACACGGGCAGAAACCGTATAGTAGGATAAGGAAGGGAAAAAATGAGTTATTCCATAAAAGATTTTCTCAAGGGTCAGGGAATAGAAAATGCCGAGCTCAAGAAGAAGTTTTTCTCTCTTCTCGTGGATCTCGGTCTTTGCTCAACTGCGTTTTATCTGATTCTTTCCCTCATTCTTAAAAAGGATACGTACTGCCTTCTGGTTTACGTTGCAATGTTCCTGTTTCTTATGGTTCTCTACTTCATCGGCAAGTTCAATGACACCGTATTCATGCAGAAAAGACTGTACTTTGTATATTGCTTCTTCATGGGCAATGTATTTCTTCCCTCCCTCTACCTTCTCGGAGGCGGAATACACAGCGGCCTGCCACTGTTTTTCATGGTTGCAGGAATAACGACGATTCTCATGCTCGACAACCTGCTCATGGTAATCATGCTGCTCCTGAACTTTATTTCATCCATGGCAGCATTTAAGATAGACCAGACGCATCCGGGCCTTGTTGACAGTTTTACCCAGCTCGGAGACGCAACGTATATCGACATAGGAATTTCCTCAATCATCGCAGGAATAGGTATAGGATTTTTCCTGCGCCACCTTACAAAATACTTTGACAAAAACCAAAGAAAAGCGTCCGAGCTTTTGAACAAAATAGAGGATGCGTCCAAGAAAGACCCGCTCTGCGGTGCATACAACCGCCGCTATCTCATGGAGTTCCTTGGCGGGTGCATTGAAAAGGTTGAAAAGGGTGAGATGGAAACCTTTTCGATTATTATGTTTGATATCGATCACTTCAAAAAGATAAACGACACCTACGGTCATCTTACCGGAGATGACTGCATAAAAAGTCTTACATATATCTTCAAGCGCTCCGTAAGAAACATAGATATCGTGTGCAGATACGGCGGGGAGGAATTCATATGTGTTCTCCCGACAGCCGAGGACACACCGGCTTTCCGCAGAGCTGAGCAGATACGTGCCTCTGTGGAAAACACGCAACTTTCAACCGAAATCGACAAAAAGGTTACGATAAGCGGCGGTGTTGCCATGTACAGGCCGGGTATGACCCCGGAGGAGCTTATCAAGGAAGCGGATTCAAATCTTTACCTTGCAAAAGAAAACGGCAGAAATCAGATTGTATGGCACAACGGAGGCATCCCTCCCCTTTGCTATGCAACCTACTCAAGCGACATATTGAACCCCGTCCAAAACTCCGGAAGACGTTTTTCGGATGTTACAACATAAAAGCCTCGCTCATATCTGTTTACGAGCTTATTATCACAACGCATAAAAATACCCTCTTTACCGATTCGGTAAAGAGGGTATATCTTTTTGGAAAAACCGAAGTTCTTTTTGTAGTGGTTTTCCGAGCTATATCAATTATCAGCTGAGAAGACCTTTCTTTTCCAGTACCTTCTTATAGAATTCCTCTGCTTCTCTGTGACAAACCTTAAGCCATTCCAGCTCACGGTCACTTGACAGCATTATCTCAAAGTCAGCCGGAAGGTCGATAGGTGCCTTTGCGATAAGGGATGCTACATAATCCCAATCGATGATACCTCTGTCAAGTTTTCCGTCAACATTCGGAATCCAATGGCGATCATACTTCAGGACATTGTAATCCGCATCAACCGGGTCAGCAGCATAAAGCAATTCGTCGGTGATGGACTCATTGTCCTGCAAGTGTGTCGCATAGAGCCTTGAGATATACTTCTCAAGGAAGTGATAGTGATTCTCCCTGCACATAAGAGTCGCATGGCCCGAGTCCCAGCAGAATCCGAGAAACTCTGACGGATATCTGTCGAAAAACATATCAAACTGTTCTTCCTGATACTTCTGCGGAGTGCATATGAGATTCTCCAATGCAATCCTTACGCCGGAGGCAACCGCATAATCCTTGATTTCATCAAAGGACTTCATCACCTGACGATAATAAATATCCTTCTCCTCCGGCTGCTCCTCGAACAGCATGAACGGGAGCTGCATATGCAGTACCATGACAGATGCGCCGATATGTGTACAAAGATCTATCCTGTTTTTAAGAAGGTCCACGCCTGCGAGTCTTGCATACTCATTCTTCGACGTGTAATCCTTACGAATATCGGTAAAGCGGTAACGATTATCATAGATAACCTTGCCGTTAACCGTTTTTGTACGAACACCGCCCTCACTTGCATGTATGCTGTGTGCGTTTATGTTGTAATCACGCAGGATATCTCTTGCCTGAAACATCTCGCTCGGGCTATACAAGTATTCGCCTTGCCAGTTCTGCATCCACTGAGTGTGGGTAAACCCACACTCTGCGAGATTGCGTATCTGACGTTCAATATCTATCCAACTATGTAAGTCACTGTTATAGTCTGTTTCACAAGAACTCAGGAGCTTTATTTCAGGCATCACTCTCACCTGCCATCGCTTCTTTTTCAGCAAGCGCTTTTTTGTTCATCTTCATAAGAACTGTGCCGCAGATGAATCCGATAACAGAGAGAACTGCCATTAAGATAAAGCAGATATGGTAGCCTCTGAGCGGAGTAGCAGTATCAACATATTTATCTACGATATTTCCCGATACGGTGTAAAGGAACATCTCGGGAGCGTATGTACAAAGAGATATGATACCGGAAGCAGTACCTGCAAGTCTCTTAGGAACAAGCACCTCGTCGATAGTTGAGAAGTACATCGCCTTGATAGAGTACAGGAACAATCCGTATACGATGAAGTTGCATACAACAAGCGGTACGCCAACGCCCTTTGTAGGAATGAGAACATAGAGAGATGCGAACACAGCCATGCCAACGAATGCCCACTTGATAAGTTTGATACGGCTGCCGATCTTATCTGCAAGGAAGCCGGCAACAAAAGCACCGAGCATCATCATAACGTATGTACGGATAACGCTTAAGTTTCCTACAACCGTGTCGCTGAGACCGAATGCGTTGGAAAGATAACCGGTGATATATCCGTGGAAAATAAGTGCCGAATAGTTACAGATACCGAGAGCTCCGCAAAGCCATACACGCGGCATTTTTGCAACCTCTATAAAATCTTTCTTGTTGAGCGGATTTACTGTAGCATTGTCTTTTCCGGTAGGCTTGTCGTTTTCAAGGAAGAAGAAAGCGAGAACACCTATAACAACCATGAGGATACTGTAGAAAAGAATAGCATTCTTCATACCTCCGATAGCGTCGGAAGCAAGACCGAAAAATGCAACGGAAGCAAAAGCAACCAGCGTACCGATAAGTCCGCGTCCGCCTTCTAACATACCGAAGAGACGTCCTTGCTCATTTTCGTCGCCGAGCCTGTTAATCGACTTAACCATAGCTGCCCAGAAGGTGAAGACTGTTGTTATAGCGAAGATTGCATGAATAACAACGAGCCAGATAAAGCTTGGCAAAGTCCAAAACCAGAATCCTGCTAGACCGGTACCTACGCAGGAAATAATGATAAGTGTTTTACAGCTGAACTTATCGGCAAGTATGCCGCCCGGGAAGTAACATATAAAGTTTACAATGCCGTATGCGGACAGAATCAAGCCCAACTGCGTGTAGGATGCTCCTGTTGCCTGAGAAAGCGGTTCCAAGTAAGTCTCACGAAGATAGGGAAGCTTAGTGATAACTCCGCCTGCCAAAGCAACAATGAAAATAGTCAGATATTTTCTAAAAGTCGCCTGTTTAGGGTTTGCCTGTTTGGTAGTTGCCATTTCTTTTTCCTCCTTTGAACATGACTTTTGATTTCGACGACGTCCCGGTAAAGGTTGCTCGTCACCCTCAAAGTATCATACTTTTTGAACGGTGTCAACAAAAAAAGTATTAACAGAAATTCATTTTTATTGAAATTGCCACATCGCACGTAAACAAGCCTTGGAATATTTCCGAGTCAGTAAATGGGAATTTCCTTATAACAAGTACAAAAAGAAGGGAGAGCGGCTATTTTCCGCTCTCCCCTTAAACCTGTTTTTTTATGTTTTAATCATGCAAGAAATTTTCTGAGTTCTTCATTTTCCGTAATGAAATTTCTTCCGAACGCAAGAACATTTTCTCTGTCCGTCTCCGGCGGCAATGTAGCCTTTCCGTCCGGCATGATAAAGTAAACGCTCATAAGCGTCGCGTCTGTTCGCATATCTGAATAGATGAACTCAAATACCATAGGCATGTTTCCGTCTGCGGTTATTGAAACAAGATTCGATGCCGGAACATGGAACTCGTCTACAACGGCTTTTATCGCAGCATCATCGCCCTTATCAGAAACCACTGCGTCACCGATTTTAACGGTTGACCCCTTGGCATCAACTGTTTCCTCTGCGGCACTTTCTGTTACAGGTGCTTCCGGAGCAGGTGCAGGTTCTACAGCAGCTTCAGGCTCTGCGACAGCTTCGGGTTCTGCAACAGCTTTAGGCTCTACTGCAGGCTCAACAATAGCAGGTGTAGGTTCCTCAACCGTTACGGTCTCATTGTGCGTTAAGTCATCAAAAGTTACGGGTGCCGGTTCGGGCTCTGAAAAGTCCGCAAAATTACTTGTAGACTCTGCCGTCGGAAGCTCTTCTCCGTCAATATCCGACATACCCACAGCATATCCCTGCTCATGAGGGTTGAGATCCGCAAAGGTCTCTGCTTTTTCCGGCTCCTGACCGAGAAGCGTCTCGGTAGCGGGAGACTCGTCCATAATTGGAGCTGATGAAGAAAGGATTACCTCCGGCTCAGCAGCTGCAACAGGTGTAACGGGTACGACCGGAGCAACAGGAATAACCGGCTCAACAGGAGCAACAGGCACAACGGGAGCGACAGGCTCAACGGAAGGCTCAGCGGCAACCGGAGGCACAACTACCTCTTCCGCGTCCTTTTCCTCCTCATCAAGCTTTCCTGCAAGATAAGGCAGATCCATAGGCATGTCCGAATAATCAACAACGGTTTCCTCTGCCTTTTCTTCGGGCGCAGCTTCTTCAACAACAGGAGAAGCCTCCTCCACAGGTGCTTTGTTCTCCTCTACAGTAACAACAGGCTGCGGTGCTTCTTCCACAGTGGGAAAAACCTCAGGAGTAACAGGTGTTACCGCAGGAATAAACTCCGGTACAGGAGTTTTTTCCTCTGCCGGCGAAGTTTCCGGCTTATTTTCTACAGGTATCGTTGACGGATTTGCTGTTGTGCCGCCCGAAACCTTGTTAAGTGCTTTTGTCGTAATCAGCACGGAACCGGCAGCGGCAGCCGTTGCAGCAATACCAAGAGCTCCGAGCTTTAAAACTGTTCCAAGTTTCATACACTTTTCCTCCAGACATCAAAAAATTAAGTGTTCTTTATTATAATATCATTTGAAATGAGCAATTACAATAAAAGGCAGATAAATTTTTGTTACTGTTTTAAAACTGATTCAAAATATGTTCACTTTAACGGTAAGCAAAAATCAGGTTCTTGAAATGCTGAACTTATACTGATCCTTACCGTTTCTCTTTGCCTCATAGAGAGCGGCATCCGCTTTCTTAAAGAGCTCCTCATATGTTCTGCCGTCCTTGTTGAACATGGCGACACCAATACTCGTAGACAAACGGCCCGGGAAGCCGTGGTCAATACCGTATTTCTTAAAGGATGCCGTGAGATGCTGAAGTTTGTCACAGACCATGGCTATGGACTGTACGTTCTTTATCAAAACAATAAACTCATCTCCGCCCGCTCTTCCGAGAATATCCGTCTCACGGAAATTCTTGTTGAGCTCATTTGCGAACGCAAGGAGAATCTGATCTCCCACAGCATGTCCTCTGGTATCGTTTATAGTCTTAAAGTTATCAATATCTATGATGATAAGCGCGTGCTGAGAGGAGAAATTCTTTTCAAGGCACTCCTCAATAAGACTCCTCGTTGTCATCTTATTGTAAAGCTGTGTAAGAGGATCCTTTTCTGCCTCAAGTCTCAGCTTATCCTCATTCTGCTTTCTCTCGTTTATACTCTGGACAAGGCAAAGAAGATACGCATCATCCTTCTCCGAGGATTCCTTTGTAAGAAGAACGGATATCCATCTGTAATCTTCATTCGATGTAAGAACTCTTCCTTCAAAGTAAATCTGATTCTTTCCGGAGCGTATTTCCTCGTTTATATAGTTTGAATTGAAATTTCTCATAAAGACCTGGATGTCGTCTTCATATATGTAATTATCAATTCTGTTCTTAAGATCCTCGAGAGTCATCTTCGATGAGGAAGTAATACCGTAGAATTTCTCGCCCTTAAGAACTTCAATCTCATTGGTAGTCATGTTTATCTCAAGCGCCATATCATAGACCCTGGAAAAGATGTTTCCGAGTCTTCGCTTATTTTCTCTCGATTCCTCGATTGATTTTGAAATTTCATAAAAAGCTTCAAGTCGCTCCGCATGGTTGGTGTAAACCTGTATGTGGCCTGTGGAATAGGAAAGATATCAATAGAAGATATTTCAAAAGGTGTTATTTCCTGCCTGATAGCAATGTTAATTGTATTATTGCTTGTAACTTATATACCGGCGATTTCGTTGATGTTTGTTTAAAGGAAAAGAAAAATAAGGTAGCAGATATGATTGGGTTTGGAATTCTAAATCCAGTCATATAAAAACAATATAAACATCCTACGTTGAACTATCAACATAACAATTTTAAAATGAGGTGAAAGTAATGACTAAAGAAGAGAAAACCGCTATTATGCAGGAGTATGCTACTCACGAGGGCGACACAGGCTCACCCGAGGTTCAGATTGCCGTTCTCACTAAGAGAATCAACGACCTCACCGAGCATCTCAAGGTTCATAAAAAGGACCATCACTCACGCCGCGGCCTTCTTAAAATGGTTGGTCACAGACGTAATCTTCTTGCATATCTTCAGAAAGTCGATATCGAAAGATACCGTGCTATCATAGCAAAACTCGGCATACGTAAATAATGCCGTCGGGGCAGGCATACAAAATATGCCTGCCTTTGTTTAATTTGAATCTGTCAAGGCAGGTGAACACTGCTTTGCAGTTTAATCCAAGATCCGAGAAGCGGAACATACAACAGTTATTATATCATAAAAAATATTTTTGTAAAGTCTTTTTTTAGATTTTGCCTTGCAACAACGAAAAATATAGCAGTCGCTAAAAAAAATAAAAGGCATATACTGCAATGAGGATGTTAAAAATAAAGATATGCGGAAACTCGGCCGCAGCGGCTTTTTGCGCCCGAAGCCGCGGGCTGATTGTTCTGTGCGCGAACCTGATGCAGGGCAACGCCGCGTTCGGCAACGCGCTGATGATTTTCGCTGCGATTACGATGTTCCTCGGCGCACTGCTGGCGCTGTTCTCCACCGACCTCAAACGGACGCTCGCCTGCTCG
>OQVT01001306.1_pt1 | contig 15621 bp, 20 predicted proteins | sample 1691561 | NCBI WGS metagenome assembly OQVT01 (sample SAMN03418260, study PRJEB22391) | human gut metagenome | biome: human-gut; feature: organic feature; material: feces | host: Homo sapiens | place: Tanzania | collected 2013-01 | reverse complement strand
CTGCAAATAATTGCCATTTTATTTTGCATTCTGCAAGAAATAATGTACTTTTGCAGTCGCAAATATTAAATAATTAGACAATGGTTAAGAAGAAAAGATGGCATTGTCTGCCTGGTCAGCCTGTTACAGAGCTCGACAAGCAGGTGATGTTTTGGGAAAATAAGGGTAAGCTTGTGCCTACCCGTGACTTGATTAAGACTCCAGAACAAATAGAAGGCATCCGCAAGAGTGGTGTCGTGAATACAGGTTGTCTCGATGCTGTTGCCGAGATGATCCGTCCGGGTATCAATACTCAGCAAATCGATGACCTCTGTATGCAGTATTGCAAGGATCATAATGCGATTCCTGCCTGCCTCAACTATGAGGGTTATCCTAAGAGCGTATGTACATCCATCAATGAAGTGGTATGCCATGGTATTCCTAAGGAAGAGGATGTGCTCGAAGAGGGTGATATCGTCAATGTGGATATGACTACCATCGTGGATGGTTACTATGCAGATGCCAGCCGTATGTTCATCGTTGGTGGCAAGACAACTCCGGAAAAGGAGCAGTTGGTTCGTGTTGCCAAGGAGTGTCTTGAGATTGGTATGGAGGCGGCTAAGCCTTACTCTTTTGTGGGTGATATCGGTCATGCCATCGAAAAGCATTGCAAGAAGTATGGTTATGGTGTTGTTCGTGACCTCTGTGGTCATGGAGTAGGCTGTCAGTTCCATGAGGAGCCTGAGGTTCTTCATTATGGTCATAGAGGAACTGGTATGTTGCTCGTGCCTGGTATGGTGTTTACTATCGAGCCAATGATCAATATGGGAACCTGGCAGGTGTTCATCGATGCCGATGATCCATACGGATGGGAGGTAATTACCGGTGACGAAAAGCCATCTGCTCAGTGGGAGCATACACTCGTGATGACTGAGACGGGTGTGGAGATTCTTACACATTAATATATATGGGCTTAGCCCTTAGTAATTATGGAAGAAAAAAAGGATATATATATATTAGGTATAGAGAGCAGTTGCGACGATACCTCAGCCGCAGTGCTCAAGAATGGAGTATTGCTGAGTAACGTGACTGCTTCGCAGGAAGTGCACCGTGCTTATGGTGGCGTGGTGCCAGAGCTTGCTTCCCGTGCTCATCAGCAGAATGTGGTGCCTGTGGTAGATCAGGCTATCGCTCGTGCGGGCATCAAGAAGGAAGATCTGTCTGCCGTTGCCTTCACCCGTGGACCGGGCTTGATGGGCTCTCTGCTCGTGGGTGTGAGCTTTGCCAAGGGTTTTGCCCGTTCGCTCAACATCCCGATGATTGATGTCAATCACCTGCAGGGTCATGTGATGGCTCATTTCATCAAGGAAAGCGATGATGACCAGAGTGCACCTCCATTCCCATTTATCTGTCTTCTTGTGAGCGGTGGAAACTCGCAGATTGTGAAGGTGAATGCCTACAACGATATGGAGGTTCTCGGTCAGACTATCGATGATGCTGCCGGTGAGGCGATAGATAAGTGTGCCAAGGTGTTGGAGTGGGGCTACCCAGGTGGTCCTGTTGTAGATAAGTATGCCCGCCAGGGTAATCCGAAGGCTTTCAGCTTTGCTGAGCCACACATCCCTGGACTGAACTATAGCTTCTCTGGCTTCAAGACCAGTTTCCTCTACAGCTTGCGCAAGTGGGTAGCTGCTGATCCAGACTTTGTGGAGAAGAACAAGTTCGACTTGGCTGCGAGCATTGAGTTCACCATCGTGGATATCCTGATGAAGAAATTGCGTATGGCAGTGAAGCAGACGGGTATCAAGCATGTGGCTGTGGCTGGTGGTGTGAGTGCCAACAATGGTCTCCGCAATGCTTTCCATGATCATGCCAAGCGCTTTGGCTGGACCATCTACATACCAAAGTTCAGCTATACCACAGACAATGCGGCTATGATAGGTTGTGTAGGTACTTTCAAGTATCGTGATGGCGATTTTGCCACCATCGATCTGCCTGCATATAGTAAAGTAACATTTAAGTAAACAGGAATTCTTATGGAATTTGAAACAAAGATATTAAGCAAGAGCATCCAGGAGATGCTCTACAATAGTGACAAGTTTAATTTTTTTATAAGGATAAAATGATGGTTGGAATAAACAAGGTTATTCTGGTTGGTAATTTGGGCTCTGATCCGGTGGTTAATAACACTCAATCTGGAACTAAGGTTGTGAATTTGAATGTGGCTACTTCGGATAGCTGGAAAGACCGCAACACTGGTGAGCGCAAAGATAGAACCGAATGGCACCGCGTGGTGATTTTTAATCCGCAGTTGGCAGATACCGCCGAAAGATATTTGCGCAAAGGCTCTAAGGTTTATTTGGAAGGTCAATTGCAAACCCGTAAATGGACTGATAACAACGGCGTAGACCGCTATACCACAGAAGTTGTTTTGCAAAGTTTCAATAGTGTGTTGGTTATGCTGGATTCTAAAAACGGCGGCGACAGCGTTCCTGCCGGTGGTAACGATGTTTTCTCATCTGCTCCGGCTGCAGGAGGCACATCTTCTGGCTGGGATAACAGCGCGGCTTCTGCTCCGTCAGATTTGGATGACGATATTCCGTTTTAATCAAGGGATTTTCCCCAAGAGGCTTCGGATTCTATCGTCCGGAGTTTCTTTGTTTTAAATAATGCGAGGTAAAAGTATGAAAGTTTTGGTTGGTTTAAGTGGCGGCGTGGATTCTTCGGTTACGGCTTGTTTGCTCAAACAACAAGGTTATGAAGTGATTGGTGCTACCATGTCTATTTGGGATAAAAACACGCATTTTAGCGGTGACGCCCATGCCGATTCTTGCTTTTCTCCGCATGAAGAACAAGACATTGAGGCGGCGCGCGCTTTGTGTCAAAAAATCGGGATTCCGTATTATGTTTTGGATTGTTCGGCTCGCTATAAACAAATGGTGCTGGAAAATTTCAAGCATGAATATAAGGCCGGCCGCACGCCGAACCCGTGCGTGATGTGCAATTCATATATCAAATTTAACGCTTTGCCGGAGGAGGCTGCCGCGCAGGGAATTGAATTTGATAAGTTTGCCACCGGACACTATGCGCAAGTTTGCTTTGATGAAAACCGTAATCGTTATGTGATTAAACGCGGTTTGGACCACACAAAAGACCAGTCGTATTTTTTGTATCGCTTAAATCAAGAGCAGTTATCCAAAGTTATGATGCCGCTTGGCGGGTTGACTAAAAAACGTGTGCGCGAGCTGGCGCATGAGTTTGGTTTGGAGGTTTCGGATAAACCTGATAGTCAGGATTTTTATACCGGCGATATTAACGACATTTTGCAAAATGAACCGCAGGTTGGTAATTTTGTGACCAGCGACGGGAGAGTATTGGGGCAGCACCAAGGAATTTGGCATTATACTGTTGGCCAGCGCCGCGGTATGGGTATAGCTGCCGAGCGTCCGCTCTATGTGTTGGGCTTTAATAAAGAAAAAAATGAAGTTATTGTCGGTTTTGAAGAAGAGTGCGAGCGCTCGGGATTGATTGCTTCGGATTTATGCGGCGAGGTGGTTAACTTGTCCGCGCCTCTTGAGTGTGAGGCCAAAATTCGCTCTTCACAGCAGCCTATGCCGGCAAAAGTCACACCATTGGCTGATGGCAAAATAGAAGTTCGCTTCTATGCCAAACAAAAGGCTATCGCTCCGGGGCAATCGGTTGTTTTCTATCATAAAGATGCAGAAAATGATGAGGTTTTGCTCGGCGGCGGTATCATCGATTCTAATATGTAGGGTGATTATTTATTTCGTTTTTGCCTAAAAAAATCTTGCAATAATTTAGAGCATTCGGCTGCCAAAATTCCGCTCTCGACGTGAGGGCGGTGATGGCAGGTGGAAGCTTCAAAAAATTTTACGCCGCTGACAATCGCTCCGCCTTTTTCGTCTGTTGCGCCAAAATATAGATTGGAAATGCGGGCAAAGGAAATTGCTCCGGCACACATGGTGCAAGGTTCTAGTGTAACATATAAATCCATATCCCAAAGTCTGGTTTGTCCAAGTTCTTTGCAAGCTCGCTGAATGGCCAGAATTTCTGCGTGAGCCGTGGCGTCTCCGTTATGAGCGCTTTGGTTGCCGGCTTCGGCTATAATTTTTCCGGTTTGCCGGTCTACTACCACTGCGCCGATAGGCACTTCGTCATTTTCTGCTGCTTTTTTAGCCAATTCCAAGGCTCGGCGCATGTAATCTTCTTTTTCCATAGGTTCACTCTTTTTTCATAAATTTTTGCTACTATAACGTAAAATATTATAAAAAGGAAGTAAAAATGGCGGAGAGATTGGCTAAATTTATGGCGCGCAGCGGGGTTTGTTCACGCCGCGACGCAGAAGAGTTGATAAAACAAAAAAGAGTTACAGTTAACGGAGAAATTATTGATACTCCGGCTTTTAAGGTTGAAGGTTCAGAAAAAATTTTGCTGGACGGCGAAAAGCTGCCGGAGATAGAACAAACTCGTTTGTGGTTGTATCATAAACCGGCAGGACTTTTAACCACACATAAAGACACTGAAGCCCGCGCCACGGTTTTTGACCATTTGCCGGCGGGATTGCCTCGAGTAATCAGTGTCGGTCGCTTGGATTTGAACTCAGAAGGTTTGTTGCTTTTGACCAATAACGGTGAGCTTTCGCGCAAACTTGAATTGCCGGAAAACGGCTGGAGCCGCCGCTATAAAGTACGTGTGCATGGATTTGTTAATAAAAATAAATTGGCTGATTTGGCTAAAGGCGCAACGGTAGATGGAATCAATTATGGACCGGTGAAAGCCGAGCTTGAAAGCCAAAACGGCACAAATAGCTGGCTGATAGTCACCTTAAATGAAGGTAAAAACCGTGAAGTCCGCAAGTTAATGAAATCAATCGGCTTAGAGGTGGCGCGTCTTATTCGCCTTTCATACGGGCCTTTTCAGTTGGGAAACTTAAAAAAAGGCGAGGTGCGCGAAGTTCCGCAAAAAGTGTTGAAAGAACAATTGGGAAGCAAGATAGAACTATGAGAATTGTTGCAGGTCAATATCGGGGAAAAAAACTTTTTACCCCTGACGGAAAAAATGTTCGTCCCACGTCAGAACGGGCAAGGGAGGCGATTTTTAATATTTTAAATTCGCATCTTGGTAGCGATTACAGCGCCGTGCATTTGGCCGACATCTTTGCCGGAACAGGCGCATTCGGACTAGAGGCATTGTCGCGTGGAGCCGCAACGGTGACCTTGGTTGATAAAGATACGTCTTTAGCTGCTAAAAATGCTAAAATGTTTGTTAAAGAACAAGAAAAAATCAGAATAATCAAAGCCGATGCCTTGAATTTACCTTGTGTGCGGACAAAATTTAATATGGTGTTTATGGACGCTCCCTACGCCAAAGGATTGACAGAAGAAGTGCTGAAACAGCTGATTATAAAAAACTGGCTGTCCGAAAATTCTTTATGTATTGTCGAAATTAGACAAGATGAACATATTGATATTCCAAAAGAATATGAAATTTTAGATGAGCGGGTTTATGGGTTGGCAAGAATCTTATTTTTAGACCCAAAAATTGCAAAATAATTGTTATTTTTGTCGAAAACTGGTTGATATAAACAAAAAAGTGTGCTAAATTATTAGTAAATTAAACGAAAAAGAGGTTAGTCATGGCAGATATTTTATTAGAAAATACTAATGTTTTTGCTCCTAAAGAAGGTTACAGCGCCGATGAATTGCGCAAAAAGTTTGAACAAAATCAAAATGCGCTCAGACAGCAGTATGAAGAAAACATTAAATTTCATAGGACTGATTTGGAGACTCTAAAAAAAGAACAGCAAGATACTAATCTGCCGGAAGAAGTCTATAATGCTGATGTTGATAATTTTAGAAACGCTCAAAATGATATGCTTAAAATGCAGCGCCAGCTTACGGAAGATATGTCAAAGCAGCAAGTTTTGATGAATTTGTTGGATAAATATGACAATTCTTTTGCCAGATACTCAAATACCTGCTGATTCATCTTGCAGTCTGTCAGCGCCCTGTGTGCACCTCTTGTTGAAATTCCATAATGCTCTGCAAGATCGCTGAGTCTCCTGTGCCGCCACTCCGGGAAACAGAGCTTTGCAACCCGCAGCGTATCAACATAATCATTCGTTAATTTCTGCTGGAAAAGCCGCTCACAATCCCGATATAAAAATTTCATATCAAATGTCTGGATATTATGACCTACCAGAATATCATCTCCGGCAAATGTTAAAAACTCAGGCAGCACCTGCCCAAAATCCGGCTCATTTGCCACCATCTCATCCGAAATATGATTAACCATACTCGCGGCATACGGAATCGGTCTTTTCGGATTCACAAGCTGGCTAAACTCCTCCACAACTTTTCCACTCCGTACTTTTACCGCTGATATTTCAATGACTTCATCATAAATACAAGATGTCCCGGTCGTCTCCAAATCAAAGAGTACATAATCCGGTACATATCCGCATATCATCTTTCCTTTTTTATTTCCTAACATATCTTCTGCTTTCTAATTATTTGAACTGCCAAATATTTTTCTGTGTTTAATTATTATTCACTTAATCTTGTACCGCATTTCGGGCAATATTCAAAATCTTCCGTTGTGGAAAATCCACAATTTCTGCAATGCCTCATCGTATATCCATATCCCTGCTGATTCATTTGCTTCAAATGTTGCGGCAGAATCTCCATATCCTCACCTGCTGCAATTCGTTTTCCAATCTCCGCATCCAACTCATAGACTGTATTACAGCAGCTTGTCTGCACATAATAATGCTTATTCCACTTAAAACAAGGGATAAAAAATAACGACAGCACCGTATATGTCATAAACACCTGAAACCTTCCGTATTTTCCACAGATATCACAGATTATCTGCTGATGAAAGTCAAAGTCTTTTCTCCCATCTGTAATTCCCATCATAAAAAACATATTGTCACCTGCTAAACTTCTTACTCTCTCACCTTCATTTTCTTAAGATAACTATTTTTCAGCTCATTCTCTTCCCGCAGCTTTTCGTTTTCGTCCTTGAGATACTGCATATATTCCCGCGCAAGCTTCACACCGCAGCGCACTGCAACATCATCATGCTTTTCCATCTCATCCAGCCACTGAAGAAATGATTTTTCCCGAATATCGTTATACTCACTCTTTTTTGCAAAATACATGATTCATTCCTCTTCTTCTGATTTAACATAAAATGTTATCGTTACTGCACACTTGTACCTCATTTGAACATCATATTATTTTCCGTACACACAGCGTTCTCTGCCTGGCATATCTTCTCCTTTGACGTAACGCGCATTAAATTCCATATTGATTTCCCGCAGCTCTCTTTTCCCGTCAATATAGTCCTGATACATTTCTGCCAGCCCGGACATACAGCCATCACAGCTTGCTTCAATATTTCCAAGAGATTCCTTGACAATCGCCTCTCTCTCTTCTTTTGTTGTTTCTGAAATTAAATACATTTTTCTACCTCACTATACCATCTGTACGAGCCACACATTGCTTCGTACCATAAAATAACCAATTGCTACTTTTATAAGTTCTGTCGCCTGCACGAAGAAATAAACGCTCACAATTCCAAGTCCTGTGTAATGTGCAAGCACAAATGCTGTCGGAACTACAACCACCCAGGTAAAAACCGAATCAAATAAAAAAGTGACCAGCGTTTTTCCTCCGGAGCGCAATGTGAAATAAGAAGCATGACTAAAAGAGCAAAATGGCATAATAATTGCCGAAACTGCAATAAAACTGGTTGCAAGCTCTTTGATCTGTTCAGAAGTATTATAAATCTTTGGGAAAAATCCACCGATTACAAGCATCATGCCCGCCACAAGTGCACAGCAGAATACACTGAAAACAATCATTTTATTATCTGCGTCTTTCGCTTTTTTCAGTTCACCAGCCCCAAGATACTGACCAACCACAATGCTGATACATGCTCCAAGCTGGATATAGATAATGTTAAACAGATTCGTGATCGTAGTTGCAATATTAAGACCTGCCACAACTTCCAATCCTCGAATGGAATAACACTGGGTAACGGTTGTCATACCTGCTGCCCATAAAACCTCATTGATCCACATTATAAGCTTCACGGAATGCCCAGTACGGATACTCCGCACCATCCGGTTTCTTCACATATTTCTCCATCTCACGCACAAACCAGGAATAGGCTGTTGTGAAAATCTTTGCACTCTCCTGATATTTTTTCCGCACATACGCCTCTTTGGAATAGCACACGCCATCCCGCAAAGCGCCAGCAAAACAAAAATCCCCAAACCGATTGGTTTGGGGATTGGTGGTGGATCATTTGGCAGATACGGGAACGAACTCGATTTTTACTTTCATTCCCATCCCGGCAGCAAGGCGCTGCAGCGTGCGAAGAGAAGGATTGGCATTGCCGCGTTCCAGCTTGCTGATGTCGGTCTGCGCAATGCCGGTACGCTCCGAGAGCTGTTTCTGGGTCAGACCGCTTTCCTTGCGGGCTTTGAGCATGGCTTCGATCACGGAAAATTCCGGGTCAAGTGCGTCCCATTCGGCCTTGAATTCAGGGTCTTTCATCTGCTCATTCAAAAAATCGTTGAAGTTTGTCATTTGGAATTCTCCTTTCGAGCAAAATAATCCGCACGATATTGCTTCGCCAGCGCGATCTCAGATGCGGGTGTTTTCTGGGTCTTCTTGATAAATCCGTTTGTGAGGATCACTTTTTTGCCGATCACGAAGAAATACAGCACGCGGGTAATATCCGACCCAAACTTGGTACGGATTTCAAAAATTCCATCATCCAATGCTTTGGAATAGGGTTCTCTTAAAAATGGCCCTTCTTCACGGAGCAGGGCGACTGTACGCAAAACCTTAGCCTGCATTTTCTTATCCAGACTCAGGATAAACTCTTTGGCTGGCTCAGAGCCATCGGGCTTATCGTAAAATTCAATTTCATATTCCTGCATGGCCGTACTTCCTTCAAATAGCGGATTTATCTCATATTCAGTATAGCGGATATATCCTCTATTGTCAAGAGTGTCCTTCCGCCCCCTTCTCCACAAACAAAAATCCCGCAGAACCCAGCGATTTGACGCCAGATTCTGCGGGTTCTACCGCGTTGCGGTTGGTGGAGGCGATGGGAGTCGAACCAGAACACGTTGTTCAGGGCGTGATGCAGACCGGTGGGGATCAGCAGACGGTTCAGGAAAGCGTAGATGCCGGCGCCGATGCCGCCCATCTTGGCAATGCCGTTGCCGAGGGCAACCAGAACGCCGAAGATGATGGGCCAGACGAACAGCAGAACGACGGAAACCAGAATAGAAACGATGGCGGTCACGATCGCAACGCTGCGCTTGCCGCTGAAGAATGCCAGCCAGTCAGGCAGCTGGGTGTTCTTAAACTTGTTGTAGCAGGCGGAACCGATGATGGCGGCCAGGATGCCGATGAAAGAGTTGCCGGCGATCTTGCTGAAAGCAATGTAATCGACGGTGCCTTCTTCCAGCGTGCGGACAGCGCTGACAACACCGGGGTTGAGCAGCTGCTGCATCATCAGGAAGCTGACCAGACCGGCCAGACCGGCAGTGCCGTCGTGGTCGTCAGACAGACCCACAGCAGCGCCGATGGCGAACAGCCAAGCCATGTTGTCGATCAGGGCGCCACCGGCCTTGATCAGCAGAAAACCGAGAGTATAAAAGAAACCGGAAGTTGCGCCCTCAGCACCCATAACAGCGGGAGCGAAAGCGTAACCGATGCCCATCAGGATACCGCAGACAGGCAGCGCAGCAACGGGAAGCATAAGAGCTTTACCGAGCTTTTGCAGATACTTCATCATAAAAGCATTCCTCCAAATTCATTCTCCAACGGAGCGTGGGTCAGCCTGGTTCAAACCGCCGCACGCTTTGTTGTCTATATCTTAACATATTCTTCATAAAAAAGAAAGTGCCTTTTTTCGTTTCAGCAAAAAGCCGAAAAAATCGCCCGTTTATTGTGCAAAAGATAAAAAAGGTGGCGAAAATTGCCCCGTTTTTCTGGTAATAGGCGGAATCATATGAAAGTTTTTTTCTTGGCAATGGAATATTGTTGCTTTTTTAACATAGCGGTCGTTTGCACTTTCTTGACGTGTATTGTAACAATCTTGCGCGGTGGTTGGGATGTAGGTCGTTGTGTCGGGGATATTGACAACTTTCGGCAGGTTTGTAGGGGACGCATAGTTGCGTCCCGCGCGGTTTGCCCGTTAGGTCAATTTGCCGGGATGGCTGCGCCGCCCTTAAAACTCCGCGCTGTGTTCCCCGGCGCGGAGGTCGTCACGCTGCAATTCGGCAAGCAATTCGTCGTCGTTTTGCAAAAGCAGCTTGCGGCTGTACTGCTCAAAGCGCTCGCACTCGTTTTCTGCCAGGAACGGCGCGGAATCGGGTCCCAGCGCCAATTCGTTGACAAACACCACCATCTCCTGCCCGTCGGGGAAGGCGCGTTCCATAAAATCAAAGGCGAATTCCAAGGCGTTGCCGGCATCCGCCACGGCGTCCTCGCGGCGGCGCACCTGCGCGTTGAACTGCCCGCGCACGGTGTCAAAGGCATCCTCGCCGATCATACCCGGCTCCAGCTGCTTGCCCCACTGCTGCATCAGCTGCAGCGTGCGGGTGCGGGCAGCCTGCTCGGCGGCGGTCAGCTCGTCCGCGTCCTTGGCAAGCTCCAGCCGGGCGCGGTAGCCCTCGGTCTGGTCGGCAAACAGGGCGGCGGGGTCGGTGTCGGGCTTCTGGCTCAGCGTGCGCTTAAAGCTGCGCAGCTGCTGGTAGCAGGCATCGGTCACGGCGTCCAGCTTTTGCGCGTCGGCAAAGCGGGTGTTCAGCCCCGCCAGCAGCAGGCTGATCAAACTGATCCGCTCGTCAAACGCGGCAGAAAGCGCCCTTTGCAGCACGGCATCAAACGGCTTGCCTGCCAAAATATCCGCTACACCGTAATCTTTTTTGTACTTGCGGTACAGCGCCCAGTAGGCGGCAAAGTCGCGGGCGACCTCGGGGTGGCGCAGGTACTGGGCGATCACGCCCTCGTCCGCGTCCAGACCCAGCTTGTCGGCGGCCTGCAAAAAGGCGGAAAGATCCTCCCACCCGCGGGCGGTCACAAACTGCATACCGTCCACGTCGTTTTCCAGCTTATAGAAATGCTGCGGGCGCAGCTCCAGATAGGCGGTCACGGCGGGGTGCAGCCGATGCGCGCGGGCGTAGGTCTGCCAGACCGAAAGCTTCGGCTCCACGTCAATGCGCCGCACACGATCCAGCGTAACTACGTCAAATTCGCGCACACTGCGGTTGTATTCGGGCGGGTTGCCCGCCGCCACAATGACCCAGCCCGCCGGCACTGCCTGATTGCCGAAGGTCTTGCACTGCAAAAATTGCAGCATTGTGGGCGCCAGCGTTTCACTGACGCAGTTGATCTCGTCAATAAACAAAATGCCGCTGCGCTTGCCGGTGCGCTCCATCGCGGCGTAGACGCTGGCGATGATCTCGCTCATCGTGTACTCGGTCACGCTGCGGGTCTTGCCGCCAAAGCTGCGCTCGCGGATAAAAGGCAGCCCGACGGCGCTCTGCCGCGTGTGATGGGTGATGGTGTAGGCCACCAGCGCAATGTCGCACTCGCGGGCGATCTGCTCCATAATCTGGGTCTTGCCCACGCCCGGGGGTCCCATCAGCAAAATGGGGCGCTGGCGGATGGCGGGTATCAGCGGTGCGCCGGTGTCGTCACAGGCAAGGTAGGCGCGCACGGCGGTCTTGATTTCTTCCTTGGCACGTTGAATATCCATACAAAACACTCCTCACAGTTCGGGCAGGTCTGCGGTTTCATGTTCGGGCAACACCGCACAATTCCCGCCTGACGGCTTAAGCACCGCTTCGGCGGCTGCGGCACGGCATCTGCGTTGCCAAAATGCTCGATAATACACAAAGTATTATCTGCGCTTTTGGCTTAGCATCTGCCGCACCTCACTCGCCGTATCGGCACTTAGAATTATGCGGTATTGCCCTGAATCAGCCGCCAAGGCTGGAGATCATGCTGCTCTTGGCAGACTGATAGTAGCTCCATGCCTGATCGGCCACGGTTTCGGGCTGGTTATACTCCCGCAGGACGCTGCGCATCTCGCTGACCACCGAGGAGACGGCGCTGTCGTAGGTGCTTTCCACAGAGGAAAGATGGCTGTAGGCGATGCTGACCTTGTTGCCGAGGGTGCGCTGAGAAGCCGGCAGGGCGTGGTACTCGTCCTTTGCGCTCTGGATGGCACTGCTGACATCCGACCGTGCCGAGGACTCCAGCGAATACAGCTGGCTCATCAGCGATGCGATCTTGGCATCGCACTCGGGGTTGGGCGGGTCGTAGGTGTGGCTGGGGCTGGGGCTTTCGGAGCTGGCGTCGGTGCTCTCCGGCGCGGTGGACGGAGCACTGGATTCAGAGGAAGAGGACGAATCGCCGAACAGAAACTCTTTATAACCGGCGATGAACTCCTCCTTGGTGCAGCCGCTCAGCAGGGCTGCCAGTGCACAGCTGACCACGGCAAGGGTCAAAAGACGGATAATGCGGTGTGTGTGTTTCATGATCTCCTCCAGAATCTATTTTTGCGGAATACCGCTTTTTTCCATTTTACCAGAGAAAGGGCGTTCTGACAAGCAAAAACGCGAAAATTTGCCTGATGCCGCACAGTAAGGTTGACAAAATGCCGCCAACGTGCTATTTTAAAACAACAAATGCAAGGAACGGGAAAAGTAGCGCGGGCCGTCCGGCCCAGAGAGTGCGGCACAGCTGAGAGCCGCGCCCGTGCGCCGCGCGAACGAACACCCGGGAGCAGCAAGCTGAACACGGCCTTTTGGAATGGGCCGCCAGTAGGTGCGCCGCAGGTCCTGCGTTACGGGGACAGCGCTTTTTTGAGCGCGTGAGCGACCGGACACTTCCGGTAATTCAGGTGGCACCGCGGACATTACAAGACAGCTTGTTCGCCCTGAACTTTCAGGGAGAAAAAGCTGTCTTTTCTTTTTTGGGCTTACCTTCGAGCCGCCCCGGCGCTGTCTGACGGGTCTTTTTGCCGCCATGCTTTGCTTATCTCGCTTGAAATACACAAAGTATTCCTGCGCTCAATAAGCTTTGCCTGACAACAAAAATCCTGTGTCAGCCAGCGTCTTGGCAGCTTTCAGGCAAGCCAGAATAGCATCTCTTTCTTAAAGTGTGAAAAGGAGAAAAAGTTATGGAACGTACCGAGATCGTTTCGCTGTTCAAGAACACCCCCGCCGACGGCACCGAGATCACCGTCTGCGGCTGGGCCAAGAACATCCGCGACTCCAAGAACATCGGCTTCATCGCCCTGTCGGACGGCGGCTGCTTCAAGACCCTGCAGGTCGTGCTGGAAGCCGGCAAGCTGGCAAACTACGACGAAGTCATCCACACCGGTCTGTACAGCAGCCTGCGCATCAAGGGCAAGCTGGTGCTCACCCCGCAGGCAAAGCAGCCCTTTGAGCTGAACGCCGACAGCGTGGAGATCCTGGGCGACTGCCCCGCCGACGAGTACCCCCTGCAGAAAAAGAAGATGAGCATGGAGTATCTGCGCACCATGCCCACCCTGCGCCCCCGCACCAACACCTTCAACGCCGCATTCCGGGTGCGCAGCGTCGCCGCTTATGCGATCCACAAGTTCTTTCAGGAGAACGGCTTCGTCTACGCACACTCTCCGCTGCTGACCGCCTCCGACTGTGAGGGCGCCGGTGAAATGTTCCGCGTCACCACGCTGGATCTGGAGAACGTGCCCAAGAACGAGGACGGCACCGTGGATTACACCCAGGACTTCTTCGAGAAGCCGGTCAACCTGACCGTTTCCGGCCAGCTGGAAGCCGAGGCCATGGCCATGGCATTCGGCAAGGTGTACACCTTCGGCCCCACCTTCCGGGCGGAGAAGAGCTTTACCACCCGCCACGCCGCCGAGTTCTGGATGATCGAGCCGGAGATGGCGTTCTGCGACCTGAACGGTTACATGGACACCGCCGAGGCGATGACCAAGTACGTCATCCGCTATGTGCTGGACAACTGCCCGGATGAGATGGCTTTCTTCAACCAGTTCATCGACAAGGGCCTCATCGAGCGTCTGGAGCTGGTGGCAAACAGCGAGTTTGGCCGCATCAGCTACACCGAGGCCATCGAGATCCTGAAGAAGAACAACAAGAAGTTCCAGTTCCCTGTGGAGTGGGGCGTGGACATCCAGACCGAGCACGAGCGCTACCTGACCGAGGTGGTGTTCAAGAAGCCTGTGTTCGTCACCGACTACCCGAAGGAGATCAAGAGCTTCTACATGAAGCAGAACGCCGACGGCAAGACCGTGGCCGCAGCAGATATGCTGGTGCCCGGCATCGGCGAGCTGATCGGCGGCAGCCAGCGTGAAGAGGACTACGACAAGCTGGTGGCCCGCATGGACGAGCTGGGCATGGACAAGACCAACTACGAGTGGTACCTGAACCTGCGCAAGTTCGGCGGCGTGGAGCACGCCGGCTACGGCCTGGGCTTCGAGCGCATGATCATGTACCTCACGGGCATCCAGAACATCCGTGACGTGCTGCCCTTCCCCCGCACCGCATACGGCTTCTGATAAGCGCGCATACTTTTACCGGGCTGCTGCATTCCGCAGCGGCCCGTTTTTTGGTTGAACGTCCTCGCCCTCTCAGTCTTTGCTTCGCAAATCCAGCTCCCCCAAAGGGGGAGCCTCTGACGAAACCCATGCCAAAGCCTCCCTCCATGAGGGAGGTGGCAAGCCCGTCAGGGCTTGACGGAAGGAGTCCATACCCGGATTACTCCTTCAGTCGCACTTCGTGCGCCAGCTCCCTCAAGGAGGGAGCCTTTGGCAATACGGTCAGCTTTTCGGCTGCGCGATGACGGAAGGAGTTTACACCTCGATCAGCTTCCCCAGTTCCAGCGAGCAGATGCCCTTATAGGTCACCTTCTTCGGGGCAAAGCGCTTATCGATGGCAAGGGCGTAGAGGTTCAGCTGCGCGCGGTAGGCCCGCAGGAAGTCTGCCTCGGTCTTGCGGCGGTCGGTCTTGTAGTCCAGCAGTTCCAGATGATCCGGATATACCAGCACAAGGTCTGCGATGCCCTGCACCAGCACCTGCGCTTCCGGGGCCGTGTCCGGGGCCGTACTTCCTTGGGCGGCAAGCACCTCGGCGGCGGGCAGTGCTGTGATGAATGCCAGCTCCCGCAGCACCTGCTGTGCCGCGCAGATCTTTGCAAAGGCCTCGCTCTGCACAAAGCGGCGGATGCGCACAGCATCCAGCTTTGCGGCGATCTCCGGTGCGGTGAGCTGTGCAGCCGCCTGCCGGTCACGTTCCACTCCGATGGCTTCGTCCAGCGTCCCGGCTCCCTGCCGGAAACGACACAGCCGGAGCAGGAACAACAGCCTGAGGAGCTGGAACCGCAAGCCCCGGCGGCCGCGGACCCGGCCCTTGTGGAACAGCTGCGGGCGGGCTTTGCCTGGCAGGCCGCAGCTGCCCGCCGCAGGGGTGCACCAGCAGCGCCGCCCGCAGCCAGTCGGCAAAGCTGTTGGCCTGCTGGTGCAGCGTTGCCCCCGCCCCGGCAGCCAGAAAAGCCGCTGCCTTGGCAAAGGGCGGGA
>OQVT01001305.1_pt1 | contig 15624 bp, 13 predicted proteins | sample 1691561 | NCBI WGS metagenome assembly OQVT01 (sample SAMN03418260, study PRJEB22391) | human gut metagenome | biome: human-gut; feature: organic feature; material: feces | host: Homo sapiens | place: Tanzania | collected 2013-01 | reverse complement strand
ATGTTATTCCTCTTCTGTTCATTCTCAGCGATGGCACAGGATATGGCAGCTGTATCCGTATAACTTAAAAACTCTGTGAATCTTATCCCTGAGAATCAGCCGTTCTTCGCATTCCCCGTTATAAATGTCCCTTACACCGTCAGGTGTATGTAATAATTGTCTTTCCATATTATGTTTCCTTATGTTGGTTATTTGCTTTATTGTGGTAAAGCATTAACTTAGTAGCACGTTAAATATATCATGGATGATTTTCCTTGTCAACCTCTCGAAGCCAAATCCTTTTGAAGCTGTTCCAGATAATGCACCAGGACGCCACCTTTTCGTCCTATGAGGTAGCTTTTGTCTATTTCATCGTATTTGATATGCTTACGTCCGTTTTCGTTGGCTCTCTCCGCGCAGGAAAAACCATAAAGGGCGGCACAGGCAGCGGCGACGTAAACGAGAGAAAAAGCGTTTCCATATATGAGGGCTTTGTGGCCAAGGGTGTGGAAATAACCGACAAAGATTGGATTTTAGGTTATGAGGAAATATATCGGCAGGCACGCCTTGTATTGCCGCCATAAAGGATATGGGCGATAGCGTTGACTTGATGGGGTCTTAGTGTGATTTCTGGACTGATACCTCCAAAAGTGATATGGCTTCCGTCATACTCACGGGGTCGCACAGAGTTAAAAGTGTCGTTGTAATAACGGACAAGGCGGTTTCGCCGTTCTGGGTCTTTCCATAACCAATCCTGAAACGCCTGCTTGATGACTTCCTGCTTCGCCTGTGCCGCCGTGGTTTCCTTTGCATTGAACACCGCTTTTTTATTGCCGTGTTCGTCATACACATAATCAAAGATACGGGTGTCACGCAGGTTTAAGGTGTCCTCAATAATGCGATAGGCGGAAGCCCTTTTCGTACCATAGGTGCTGTCCGCCTTTACATTCCCCATATCGGAGCTTTTATTCTCTATGAACCAGTCTCCGTTTATCGGGGTGTATCGTACCTTTAATCTGCCTGCGGCATAACTTGACGGAGTTAAAAGCTCCATCACAAACCGCTGTATATCTTCCTGCGGTATCCAAGTCGCACCCAGACGGACAGAGATTTCCGCCGCCGATAGGTCTTTGGGAATGACCTTTTTCAAGGCTTCCACATTAACTGCAAGCTCTGGGTCATTCTTGGCAGCAAGCTCCGCAACCGTCAGCTTGTTTCGGACATTTCCCGACAGATACTCGTCTGCGGCTACATAGGAAACAGGCTCACAGTTCGGTACTTTGAAGATAACACCTTGTAAATCCTGCACAAGCTCAGCCTGCGTTTTGCCTGTGAGCTGCTCCATATAAGGCAAATCAACACGGGCTTTCTCTCCGATAGAGAGGGCAAGGGCTTCGCTTGCAGTTTCAACCGAAGTTACTTCTCGGTGGGGTTTGATAGTCCGCTTCGTGAACATATCTGCCTTCCGTTTGAAGTTGCCCTCATCATCAAGCACCTCCAGAGAACATAAAAGGAAGTAGCTCTCGTCTGAAGCAAAAGCAAGATAGTTTCCTCGGCTGTTGATTAGACCGTATTTTGCGGTATAAACATCATACAGACGGTTGAGGTTTTCCTGCTCGGTGCGTATCATTTCCTCTGGGTAATCCTCGGTCTGATACTCAATGAGCTTACGCACACAGTCACGGATTTGGATAAGCCCTTTGATACGGTTTTCTGCGGTCATCGACACAGAAGCAGGTTGCATACGGTCATTCTCTCGGAAGTAAACCCTGCCGTCCACCAGAGTAAAAGAGAAGTTACGCACATTCGGGTCAGCAGGAACGGAAAGCTCCTGCTCATCGGAGATTTCATCAACCCCATTATCAAGCTCTGGGATTTCGCCGTTTATCCTCTGAACTGCATTGGACAGAAGCTCGGAAAGTGGTATATCCTTACGGGCTTTACAGACAGGCTCAAAAGTACCAAAGCGTGTGCTTTCCATCTTTATTTCGCCCAACACCATTTCGGGGTGTTCGACAAAATATCTGTTCATCGTAACACCGTTTTCGTCCGTATCAAGGTGTACCCAGTCTGGCTCTATATCCATCACTCGGTCACGCTTTTGCAGGATAAGAATATCGCTCGTGACCTCCGTGCCTGCGTTTGCCTTAAAGGTGTTGTCAGGCAGACGGATAGCACCTAAAAGCTCGGCTCTCTGGGCGATATACTTGCGTACCTCTGGACTTGCTTTATCCATCGTACCCTTTGAGGTAATGAACATCACAACGCCGCCGGCACGGACTTTATCCAGAGCCTTTGCGAAAAAGTAGTCGTGTATGAGGAACTTCTGGGCGTTGTATCGGCTGTCATTGACCCTTATCTCCCCAAACGGCACATTGCCGATGACTACATCAAAATGGTCGTCTGGGAGATTCGTTTTCTCAAAGCCCTCAATGGCAATGTTCGCTTTTTGGTAGAGCTGCTTTGCAATCCTGCCTGTAAGAGAGTCGATTTCCACGCCGTGGAGCTTGCTGTTTTGCATACTTTCGGGAAGCAGACCAAAGAAATTGCCTGTCCCGCAGGACGGCTCCAAGATATTTCCCTGTGAAAAGCCCAGGCGGTCAAGTGCGTCATACATCGCCTTGATAACAACAGGCGGCGTATAAAAAGCGGTCAGCGTTGACTCCATAGCGGCACGGTATTCCTCTGGGGATAGGCTGGCATATAGCTCCTTAAATTCCTCCGCCCACGCTGCATTGTGTTCATCAAATGCCATAGAAAGACCGCCCCAACCGACATACCGAGATAGGACTTCCTGTTCTTCAGGTGTGGCAAGGCGGTTTTCGATTTCAAGCTCGTGCAGCAGGTTGATTGCCGCCATATTGTTACGGAACTTTTCTTTTGCTCCGCCGATACCGATGGCATCATCAGTAATACGGAAATTATGACGGTCTGTGGCAAGAGTTTCCGTTTTTTCTTCGGGTGGTAATTCGGTTTTTTCCTGTTCCAATAGCTTTTGGATATAGCCGATTTTCTCCACTCGGTTTATCGGAAAGCCCACATTGTTCTGGAATGTGATGTCACGCAGGGACACATCGCCGCTGATTTTGCCAATGTTCTCAATGAGATATTTGCGGTTATCTATGATGATTTCCCTGCCTATGAGGTCGTCTGCGGATTGCTCCATTTCAATGGCAGGAGCTTCTGAGCCATTCATTATATCGGCATACGCCTGTGGTTTTTCTTCGGCTTCCTCGGCTGTCCTGTACCAATCACTTTCGGTAGCCATAATCTCATCAAGGAGCTTCTCGTCCTCTTGGGTCAGCTCGGTGTGCTGTTCCAAGAATGGGATAAACTCATCTCTGCCACGGAGCAGGCTTTCTCGGTCATCTCCATATAGCTGTTCGCCCTTTGGCGATAAGGCATAATCGTAAAAATTCTTAATGTGGGCAATTAAATCGCCCTCACCATCGCCAATATCAAACCGCCCTTCATAGTTAAATTCCTCGCCGCCGATAACAGCCTTGATAACAAAATCTGTCTTGTGATACCACCCGATATTTTTATCGCCCTCACGCTCACGGTGCTGTTTCTCGTCCAAAATACCAAGCAGCTTATTACCCAGAGCAAAGCTCAAATCCGTATAGCGGTCATTAAGCTGTCTGTCATAAAAGGCAGGGTGTTCGGAAAAACCGATAGAAAACTGTATTCCGTCCTGCTTTTTCTCGGACGGTGTTTCTGTCCTCTGTTTCTCGGTTACGACCACTTTCAGATGGTCATTTGCAGGATTTTCCGTTAGCTTTTCTTCAAAGTCGGCTCGGCTGTATTCCTGCCCCAAGATAGGGAATTCGGCATTTTGCAGATAGACCTTTTCCTCGGTAAGTGTTGCAATCTCATATTTATCCGCACCGATATACACCACATCGCCCTCATTGTAGAGGTAGCGGAGTGGGTGCAGCTCCCTTAATTCCTCGGTAAACTTCCACCCATTACTGCGGCTGAAAACTGAGGTCGTTTTCCATTGTACCTGTGCAAGAAAGTCTATGAGCTGTTGAACGGTTGAGGGGTCGGACAGATGCTGTTCCATTTGCTCGGCGGTAACATCTGCAAGGTCGCTTCGTTCCACAACAGATAACAGGTCTTTTTCGTACCTGTCCAAGTCACGGATAAAGTCAGATAGCCGCAAAGCAAGGGTATCCCGTTTGTCGGCAGGCGGCAGGTCACGGTGGGCGTCGATAAAACGCTGCCTTGCTATTTTCCTCTGGGTGTCAATCTCATATTGGGGAGCTGACACGCTCTCCAGATAATCGGCATAATGGTCTTTTTCTTTCGGATTGAGATAGCGGTTATCCTTAATCAGCTCACGCAGACGCTTTTCAACCTGTGACCATTTCAACACAAGGTCGTGATTGGTATAAGTGCCGTTTCGGTCAATGGCAAGACCTTTGCTGTCATGCCAAGAATGACCGCTGAAACCATCGGGGAAGATGTGCGTACCGCCGCCCGTTCCATACTCATTTTTAAGGAACTCAATATTTTTCTGTCTGTCCTCGCCCTTTTGGAATTGTCGGTAGATGCGGTATTTTCCGTCCGCAACGCCACTGCCTTTCTGAAGCACGGAGTCAATATCTTCTTTGGAAATAGCAAAAGCAGAGGCTTTTTCGTCCTCTGCTTTTGCTATCATTTCGATTTGTTCATCTACGGTTGGAAGATTGACCCTAACCTCATCCTCTTTGGCAACGCTTACTTGTAAATCAGTTCGGTCAGTATCACTTCCTCCGCTTGGCTGCGGATGTTGTTCATCAGTCCGACCCACTGCATCGGTGCTTTCTCTTTCAGTTCCTCTGTCACGCCCTGCTCGGCTGAGAGCTGCTTCGTCAGAAGCTCCAACCTCTGGAGTGCTGTCTGCTCTACCTCGTGCAGATGCCCGTTCAGCCTGCCCGATGTCAGCAGATTGAGATAGGTCACTCGCTTGTGCTTCTCCAGATAATCCCTGTGCATCAAAGCGTACCTGCCAAGCGGAAGCTCTGGCTCTGTCGGTAATGTTAGGTCGGGAATAAGATAATCCCCCTGTCTGCTGTAAGTGATTTCGCTCATTGTATTCGCTCCTTTCGGGTTGTTGTCTGCCTTTATCATACTGAGCCTGCGTTCTTTGTGCAAAGGTGCGATTCTGGTCTTTTTCCGCCATTTGCACATTTCGGATAGACTGTGAGATTTCCCGTAACGCCATTTCCGCAATATCGCTCGTGGCAACGCCGATGGCGTTTATCGTTGCAGGGGTATTGAAATTTACAATATCCGCAAAATCCTCTCGGTCAAAAAACTCATTCGTATCCAGACCGCAGCGGCTGATCAGCATAAAAGCAACGCTGTTTGCTGCCAGCCGCCTGTAAATGACTTCTATATTAAAGTCGTCCAGTTCTTCCAAAAAGCTGTCTTTCGTGCAGTCCTTTAACTGAGAAAAATAGTCTTGCAGATTGTCCTCCACGGCGTTCTTTGCCGTTTCCATTAAGGCAGAAGCAAGGTCAGTGCTTTCCACATCTCCAAACCTGTCCGAGAGCCTTTCCATAACAGCCTGCTCGTATCGCTCATCCATCTGCCATATCGGAACAGGGCGGCTGCCATAATAGCCCTCGTGGGTGTCGGACACATCAAAATAGTATTTCAGCGTATTCCTGCGACCTTTCGGGTCAAATACGGCAATACCCTTGCTGTCCTTATTGACCCAACGCTTGAACTGCCTGTTCCAAGTTTCGAGCTTCGCAACGGCGACAGCATCGGGGCGTTGGGCGTATATTAAAAGCTGTTCGTCAAAACGGCATTTATAGTTGCGGCAGGCAGAGGACAGAAAGCCCTGCCACGCCTGCGGATTTTTTGCAACCGCAACGCCTGTACGCCGATACAGCTCTGTGATTAGCTGATACTTCGCAGCCATTCAACCTACACCTCCTTATCGTTTTTGTTTCAAATATTCCTGTTTGCTCACTCCGCACCACCGCCAAGAAAAGAAATGACCTTGTTCGATTTAATGCTCTTTTGCAGGTCATTGATGAGAGTAATATCCGCAACCGTGATGCCCTGCATAGAAAGAATATCGTCCATAGTCATAGCGGCAATCGCTTTTTCATCGGTAAAGCCTGCTTCCAAGACCTTATTCAAGACCTTGACGGCTTTCTGATTAACAGCCATATTCTAAATCCTCCTTATCGTTCTAAATCCTTGTGCTTCGGTGTTTTCTGCGGCGTTTGTTCCGCAGGTTTCGGCTCATAGGTCGCCCCGTTTTTCTGCATACGCTCGGCAAACTCGCAGATGTGGTACAGATTGCTGCCGACTTCGGTATGGTATTCATCAATGAAGCGGCAGGGATACTCCCGTTTCTCTTCCCAAGAAGTCGTGACAATGACCTTTCCGCCGTCGGGGATACGGAACAGTTCTTTATATTGAGGGTCAATAAATCGGATACCTTGTTCTGCTTTCTGGATATGCTTATCAAGCCATTCCTTCACATAGCAATAGCAGTAAAAATTATAGTCGCCTTTGGTGGGATTGCACCGAAGCAGAAAAGCGTGTTTCTCCGTATCTACACGGAAACCGTACTCAGTACAATAGTTGCCCTTTATCGCACTTTCTGGAAAATGCCTTGCAAACGCACTCATATCATAGCGGTTATGCAAAAGCCCTTTATCCTCCCGTAAAGCATTGATGACCGTATCAAGGTCTGCCTTAAATTCGTCAGATTTCCATTGTGGTCTGGTATCAAACCAAGTGGTGTAAAAGCCATAGCCCGTCGTGGCAAAGTCACCACGCAGATGCCCGATAGTGCCTGTCTGCCCCTCAAGCTGCATACTTTGGGCATAGGTGTATTTCTGTTCTGTCGGGGTTAAAGGTCTTGTCTTTATTTCATTACTCATTCGGCTGCTCCTTTCTTTCCTTTTTCTCTTTCTGCTCGTCTAAAATCTTGCGGATACAGACATCGCAGAAAATAACTGACCCGTCCTTATATCGGGGATAAGGACAGGTCGTGCAGTCATATTTTATTTTATCGCTCACGGTCATCACCGTTTTTCTGCTTCTGGGCAGGCTGATTATAGGGCATACGGCACTCTGACTGGTATCGTTCATTCAGCTTTTGCCGTGCAGCATCAAGCTCATTCGTGTAATAACCCCAGAAATAATTTGAGCCGCCCTTGCAGTACCAACACACATAAGGGTTGGGTGCGTTGGGATTGTGACCGATGACAAGCTCTGTACTCCCGATAGTACAGCTCTCAATGATTTCATAGTTCTGATTGGAGCGTTTTTCTTCGTCCATAAGCACCTCTCTATTCTTTGGCATAACGCCGATAGGCTTTCTCGCCCGTGGCTCTCATTTTCTGAACAGGGCGGCTCCCTGCAAGCTCTGGATACCGTGCCTGCAGCTTGCGGCGTGTCCTGCTGACGCTCTCAAAGCTCGGCAGACCGAGATATTTGTGCTGCGTCATTATCTCCGCAAGCGGCATTGCCCCTGCATCCTTCAGACAGGCATTACAAAGTGCAAGATACAGCACCATATCGTCATTTCTGGCATCTTCATTCTTTTCCAGAACAGCCCTGACTTTCTTTTCAATGGTTTTAAGGTTTTTCATTGTTACCTCCATAAAGGAAAGGGCGGCATCTTTCAGCCGCCCAAACCACTTACTTATTCTTTCTGTTACGGATATTCAGCCATACCGCCGCACCCACAATGAACACGACAAGCACGATTGCGATAATGGTTTTAGCGTCCATCAATTAGTCCTCCTTTTTCTTCTTTCTGTTCTTATAGCCGACAAATCCGAGAACGCCCGCACCGACAACAGACAGAGCTGCAAGGCTTACCCATAAGCCCAGATTGAAGTCATCGCCTGTTTTCGGGGTATCCCTGAACTCATTGTGCATCTGCACGATAGCCGTAGCGTCCACCTTGACCGTTGCCTGTTTATCGGCAGGCAGGATATATCCTGCGGAAGCCTTGTCGCTTACTTCGGATACGGTATAGTCGCCAATCCGCAAGCCCTCAATCACGATTTCTCCGTTCTTATCTGTCTTAAAGGTCTGGTCATAGTCCACGCCTGTCACACGGAAAGAGAAGCCCTCCACCTTACCGTCAGAGGAAGTCTTTACGATTTTAAGAGAGCCTTTCTGTGCTGCATTGATAAATCCTACACCCGCCTTATTTTCCACGGTGTAGGTCTTGCCGTTCTCCTCAACGGATACGGAATACACATTTTCATCAAGCACAAAGCCTGTCGGAGCTTTGGTTTCCTTTACCAGATATTTGCCGTAGCGGAGTTCACTCATCTGGTAAACGCCGCCGTCAAGTTCTTTCATTTCGCCAAGCAGCGTATCGTCTTTATCCAGTTTCCCATCGCCATTGGTATCGGAGTAAACCTCAAATACCGCACCAGACAGCTTGTTGTCGGGATAATCCTCATCAACCTTTGTCAAAGCGATATTGCCCTTAATGAAGTAGTTGACAAGTTCGATTTCCACAACTTCGTCCACCTTGCCGATAGTCACGGCGATTTCTTCCTCGGAGAGTACATATCCCTTCGGGCTTTCGATTTCACGGATTATCCAAGTTCCATACGGCACTTTGGCAAAAGAAAAACTACCATCATCTTTTGATGTGGTAGCTGCAATCGCATTTTCCTTTGTAAACTCGGTAGTTCCTGTCGTAAAGATACCGATAACTGCACCTCCCAGAGCCTTTCCGTCCTCATCAGATTTCTTACCGCTTACAGAGCCGTAAATAATGTCATTTGTGATAGCTTCGCCCTCATTGGCTGTGATGCGGACAGTTTCGGTATCCTGTCCTGCGTATTCAAAAGTAACAGGGTATTTTGCATCGCTGACAATATATGCGGAGTTGGTCGAGATTTCCTGCACATAATAGCTGCCCATCGGCAGGTCGCTGATAGCTTTCCCGTGACCGCTTTCATCAAGGGAAATGACCTCAATCAGACCGTCCGCAGGAATGGTCTTTCCATCTGCGGCTGTGAGTTCCTCCGCCGCATACAAGCCAAAGGTCACATCAAAGATTTCTCCATTCTTGCCAATGCCGTAGGCTTCATCAATGGCAAGGCTCTTGATGAGGTCGATTTCAACACGCTGTCTTTCATTATAGAAAGAAGTAGCCGTTTCCGTTACATCAACATTCTGTCCTGCATACACAAGCTCAACAGAACGGACTTCCTCATTCAGCACCATTCCATACGGAGCTGTGATTTCCTTAACCTCATATTTTCCGAGATACAGTTCTTTGGATTTTACTGTACCGTCTTTTCCTGTCGTAACGGTATCTACAACCTCGCCCTTGTTTGCTCTGACCGTCCCGTCCAGAGTGACAATATCCTCGGCTGCGGTAATTTCATAGACTGCACCCTCAAGACCGCTGACAGAGAAAATCGGCTGATACAATCCCTTATCGCCTGCAACGGAGCTGAATACCTCGCCAGACTTTTCTACGGTAATTGTGCCTTTCTGTGCCATATTGGAACGTACTACCTCAATAACGGTAATGCCGCTTTCTTCCTCGGAATTTTCCTGCACCACATCAAAATAAACAGGCTCGGAATTTAAGACATACCCATACGGGGCTTGTACTTCCACAAGGGAATAGCCTTTGCCGTATTCCAATGTCTGCGGTGTGATAAGGTCGCCGTCTGCCGTAGTATAGAAGGTGTCAATGGTCGTCACTTCGGGATAAGTGAAAGTCATAGTCACAAGATTTCCATTCGGGTCGTAAATCTGGAAGCCTGCACCTGCATACGGGATTGTATTGCCTGTTTCTGCATCTTTCTTTACGATTTTGATATAGCTCTCAAAGTTAGCGTTGTTGATAAGGTAGCGGTAGGTCTGACCGTCCTTGCTGATAAACACATCAAAGTCTTTCATCAGTTCACGCCCCTCCCAACCAGAGGTCTGGCGGACGGTATAAATGCCATACGGCATATCCTTTGTCTGGGCAAAACCGTTCTCGTCACATGTCAGCACATCACGCTCGGTTTCCTTTGCATTTTCATAGCTGCCTGCGGATTTGAGGAACACTTCAAATACCGCACCTTCTTCGGGTGTTTCAATCTGGGTTTCCCCGTTATCCGTATGCTTGATGAGTGCGATATTGCCTTTGATGACCTGTTCATTCACATCGTTTGCGGTACTGTTCAGCTCTACCGTGTATAGCTCTGGTTCTGCACCTACCTTGTGGATTGCGGTATCCAGAAGATACCCCTCGGACGGGCTGATTTCACGGACAGTCCAATCATTATCACAGATATAATACTTGGTCGTAAACTGACCGTTTTCATCAGTCGTGTAGGTGTCAATCAGTTCCTCACCTTTATAGATGCCGTAAACCGCACCTGCAAGGGAAGCGTCGCCCTGCGGAGAACCTGTTTCTGCATCGGTCTTTGTCACAGTCACTTGGAATTTTTTCAACACATTGTCGAAGCTGCGTTTTGTGACCTTGTTCCATTCAATCGGAGCTGTCTGGGAAGCAGGAACGACATAGCGGACTGCGGTATCCACTTCCTCAACCACATACGGGGTATCGCCACTGATAAGGACATTTTCAAACTTAGCCAGTCCGTTTTTATCAGTCACGGCATACTCGTCAACAGGCAAGCCGCTTAAAGATGTGCCATAAAGGTGGAATTTCATTCCCTCCACCAGATTGTCCTCGGAAGTCTTGACGATTTCCAGACTGCCACGCTTCAAAGTATTGCTGAAGGTCACAGTAGAGGTTTTTCCTCCGATAAGTGTGACGGTCTGGGTTTTCTGCGGCTCATAACGGTCAATAGACTGTTCTGTGACCGTATAAGTGCCAGGGAATAATCCCTCCACGGAGACAGAGCCGTCCTTTCCTGTCTTAACTGTTTTATTGAAGTTATCACCTTTGATTGTAAAAGAGATGCCCTCCACAACTCCGTCCTCAGAAGTCTTTTTGAGGGCAATCGTGCCTGTCGGCGTTTCGATATTGATATATGCAGACACGGTATCAGCATTCTCCACACCTGTTACCAAATCCTGCAAGTTCGGGTCGCCATAGGCAATGAGCTTTGCACTGCTGCTGACAGTCGGCACATTGTTCCTCTTTGCCGTAATGCGGACAGAACCGCTGATAGCTACGGTGGAGCTGATTGTCAGCTTATTTCCAGACTTCGATACACTCACATTGCTGTCAGAGCTTGAAAAGCTGTAATCGGAAAGGACGCCGTTGCTGTCCGTCAATGTGATGCTGTACTTTCCGTCCTTGTAGGCAAGCTCCTTTGTGATGTCATTCTTACCGCCCGACATAAAGCTCGGAATGGTGTTATGCTCACGCAGCATTGCAACAATCTGGTCATACACTGCCCTTGCTCCGCTGTTGGCATAATTTGAACCGAAGTGCAGGCTGTAAACGGTAGTGCTTGTCTGGTTATATGAGCCTGTGGCTTCACGGCAGCCTGTGACAAACTCCCAAACGAGTGTCTGCGTGGCAAGCCATTTTTCATCATCACTTCCCGACAGATTATTTCGGTTGCCCTGATACCCATAGAGCAGGGCAAGCCCAACCGCCTTTTTCTGATTGGCTGAAAGGGCGTTCCAAGTATCAGAGGAAGCCTTTTTCAAGGTGTTTCCTGTTTTCAGCGGTACTCCCGGCTGAATACAAAACGCATTCTCACCGTCCACAAACATACGGTACTTATAATTTCCCGTTCCGCCTGCGGTATAGCCGCCGATATTCGCACTGGAATTGTACCTCATCGCATTACCGTTGCTGTCATAGGTGTGGGAAAAGGAAATCGTCCCGATGTCACCCGCAGCAAACGCCGTCGCAGGCATTATGGATAATGCCGTGACCGCAGCCATTACAAAAGCCGCAGCCTTTTTGAACAATTTAGGGATTTTCATAGTTACCTCCTGTAATTTGGATTGAATATTTTGCCTTACTGACCGAAAAAAGCTGCCCGTTATGGACAGCCTAAAGTATTTCTTTTCTCGGATAGTTACTGGCAGTAGTTAGGGGGTGAGGTGTGGAGAGGGGGAAGCCGAAATAATGGCTATCCACTCAAATGGGCAGACCTCGCCCTCGATGTGTGGCTATCTCTCGTGAGCCTTGTTCCGCTGCAAGTGTCGGTTATAAAACTCCAACGCCTTGACAACAAAATCCGTTTCCTGCCCTCTGGGAACAGTCTTGGGAATGAGCTTGGTTATCCTCTCGTCACGGAAAGCGGGTTTTTCCTTCTGATTGGGCTTTTCTTCCTCCATAATGGACTGGATAACCTCGGAAGTGAGCTTGCCGTCTTGGTTATACTTCTTCATTTTGATAGCCTGTGCCAATGACGGGGTAGCATCGTTGTACTCCATTGCTTCAAGCAGGGTGTATTGCTGTTCCTCGGTCAGATAGGAAATTTCAACCGCAGGACGGAATGCAATCTGCCTTTCATCTACCATTTGCAGGATTTCGGGTACAAGCTCCGTTAGACGGATATAGCGGCGGATTTGCTCACGGCTTTCTCCAACCTCTTTACCCAGTTTCTCATTTGTTCGAATAGTATCTAAATCTGACACCATTGGTGTCAGATTATCTTTGCTCGGTCTGCCTGCTTGCCTGTTCATAGCTTCCAACCGCATTTTATACGCAAAGGCTTTTTCACTCGGTAGAATAACAGAGCGTTGGAGATTACTTTCCACCATCACAATAATGGCTTCGTCACGGGTAAGCTCTTTAACCTCGCATTTCAGCGTTTCAAGCCCCGCAAGTTCACAAGCCTTTTTTCGCCTGTGACCGCTGATAAGCTCATACCGTCCGTCCTCTTTTAAGCGAACTGTCGCAGGGGTCATTACACCGTTTCGCTTGATACTCTCGACAAGCTGTTCCATATCCTCGTCCATTAAAACCTTGAACGGGTGGTCTGGAAACTCGTCAATCTCCGATATGGGAATATCCCGTATCTTGCTTAGCTTTGCTTCCTCACGGCTTTCGTCCGTCTGAAAAAGGTCATCGTATGCGGTCAGCTCGATTTTGGTTTCTCTGCTTCTCGCCAATCTCTGCCACCTCCTTTCCTAACTGCTCATAGGCTGCGGCAACCTTGCCGCTTTTGTCGTAAGCAAAAATACTTTTGCCTTCTGCGGTAGCTTCCACCGCACGGATAGAATGAGGTATCTCGGTATCAAATACCTTGATTTTCTTACCGTATGCACTTTTGACCGTTGCCGTAATTTCCTTAGAAATGTTGGTACGGGGCATTACCATAGTCATTAAGATACCGTCTATCCGCAGCTTTGGGTTGATTTGCCGCTTGACCATTGATACGGAGCGAAGCAAAAGCTCCAGACCTTTAGCCGAGAGATAGTGGGGCTGTGTCGGGATAATCACGCTGTCAGCCGCCGCCAGAGCATTGATGGTTATCATACCTAAGCTCGGCATACAATCAATAAGCACATAATCGTAATTCTTTTTAACCTCATTGACATAGGTTTTCAGCACACGCTCACGGCTCATTGCATTGATTAGCCTTACCTCAAAGCCCGACAGCTCAATGTTTGACGGAAGCAGGTCAACGCCCTCTCTGTGGTGGATAATACCCTGTGAAACATCAAGCGTTTTATCGTCTATGATGTTCTGCATCACAGTAGAGAGCGTTATGGGAATATCGTCTGGTCTGTTATAACCCAGAGCCATCGTGAGATTTGCCTGTGCATCGGCATCAATCAGCAGGACTTTTTTACCCTGCTGCACCAGACTTACACCCAGATTGACCGCTGTGGTTGTTTTTCCAACACCGCCTTTCTGGTTAGTCAGAGCAATCACTTTGCAATTTGACATAGATGCGTCCTCCTTTCACATAGATTTAGCCACTTTGTCAAGGTGGCTATGTAAACAGTACCAGAGAACGCAAAAAAGCCGCCTACTCTTAAAATCAATAAGAATAAGCGGCTTTGAAATTTGCCTTAGACATATTCAATTTTCATTCTCTTGGTCGGTGCATTTATGACCTTAAAAACAAGCTCGTCAACACAATCCGTATATCTGCCTTGCTGAATGAGCTGATTTTTTAACTCTACAAGGCTATGTATCAAAAGTTTTCTTTCGTGGCTATCCAAATACAGATGATTAAATTTCTCTCTCATAAGCACACCTCCACTTCTTTAGCTTCATTATATTGGAAAGCAGGGGAAAGGACAAATCTGCAAAAAGGGACAAAAATAAGCGTACCACTATTTCTAATGATACGCTTTTTAGATTTATTTATTGCTTTTCCAATTTTTGATAAAGAGTAATTTGTCTTTCGAAAGTTGTAATACTTTATGTTTATTTATAATTTGTGCCGCTTTCTCATCATAAGAACTCAATTTATCAATAGCAACGAATATTTGCTTTTCACTTCTACTATATATTGAAATAATGTTTTCCATTGCAACATTTTCAATATTTTTTAACAATGGCAAATCATGAGCTATAGCCGGCAAATGGGTCAATTCCAGTAATGAAAGATCAAATGATATCAAGTTAGCAAAAGCTGTACCTGTTCCAGTATCCCCCGCAGTATTAAACGAATATTTACTTCCGTGAATATTCAGTGTCGGTGCTCGCCTTCCATCAACATATATTTCTTTATTTAGCTCGTACATTTTGACATTTATTTCATTACATATTTCATCTAATGCTTTTTCTTTTAATTCACTTAAATCACCATTAGCCTGTGATATAGACCCCTCCAATTGTTTCTTCTTAGTATAATATCCATTTTCATCATTAAGCTGTTTTATTTGTGCCACCAAATCAACCACTTCATCTACTGCTAATTTAGGTGCATCTTTTATGGACAATTTTTGTTCAATTTCCTTATCTATTTCTATTATCTGATTATTAATTTCCTCGATTTTAGCTTTTAATTCCTTCTCTACTGCTACAAGTTCACTCTTTAATATTTTATTTATATTTTTATGGAAATCCTCCACCTTATTAACCTGTTCTACATTAAAATCTGGAAAATAATACACAAATTGTTCTAACTCAGCACTAATTTTCACAGGTTTATTCTTTATATTATTTTGTGTTCTTAGCAATCTACTTTGATATGAGTTTAATTTAATAGTAAGCTGGCTTTTCTCCCTCTTAAGTTTTAATATTTCTTGAGAAACCATTGACTCTAAATCAAGCGATGTTGTTACAATTTCCTTCTTTATTTTTTCTAATTGTATGCTTAATTCTTCAATCTTTTTTTCATTTCTATTAAATAAACTTTTTGTGTTGACATTCGGCAAAAAATTCTTTTTTGCTGCATCAACCAATGTAGTTTTGTCACTTTTTAATTTTTCTATTTGCTCCTCATATGCTTTTAATGATTTATATTTATCAAACAATTTTAAAAGAGCTAATATAGATTTAGGTGCAGTTTCTTTTTCAAAATACTGGATAGGTTTTCTTTCATTTAAATTTTCCTTCCCATAAATTCTGAAATATCTACCAACAATATTTCTAAATGTTAACGATTCTAATTGACAATCATACTTTTCTTGCAACCATACGGTAAATTCTTCCTTTGTTATACTCTCTAAAATTTCAAATTTCTCATTACAAATAGATACAAATTTGTATTCATTTGTACTTCAAATAAAATGACACAGATACAAAGTACACCATCAATCAAACCCATC
>OQVT01001304.1_pt1 | contig 15626 bp, 5 predicted proteins | sample 1691561 | NCBI WGS metagenome assembly OQVT01 (sample SAMN03418260, study PRJEB22391) | human gut metagenome | biome: human-gut; feature: organic feature; material: feces | host: Homo sapiens | place: Tanzania | collected 2013-01 | reverse complement strand
GCAGCATCCCCTTCAAAGGAATTGTTGCAGCCCACTTGCTTCACGAAATCGCTCAAATTCTTGACGCTATCTTTATCCTTCTTGGTTGTAACGGCACATAATGTCTTATGCAAATAATCTTCCTTACGATAAAGAAGAATATTTGTATCTACAGTTGCACTCTCAAAAATTTGCACACCGGCAAAATTGACAAGCATAACAGGATTGGTCTTTGATGTCAAGAATCCACGAGTTTTGTCACCATAACCAGCACGCATCCACTTGTTAGAAGTAATATAGCAAAGTAAGCCGCCTTGATGCAACAACTGATAAGCACGCTCATAAAACAGACAATATATGTCGCCTGTCTTGGCAAACGTTTTATAGTTACAAGGCTCATACTTCTTTGCCAATTTTCCACCTTCATTCTGCAACTGAATATATGGTGGGTTACCTATTACTATATCAAAGCCCGTTGTCAAACCAAACATCCATTCTACATCCAAGAATTTGGAAACAGAATTTTGGTCATAAGGATTCCAGTCAGTAACCTGTAAAACAGCCGCCTCAAATCCTTGTGGAAGACATTTATTTTTTTCGTTTTCTATAACCTGTTCAAACTGGCTTATTGCCGCATTGATACGAGTACGTTCACGTTTGTTCTTATCTACTGTAACAAATTGAACCTGAGGATTCTCATCAAACAAATCAGCAGGTTGAGCAACATTCTCTTCTACCCACTTTTCTCCCTGGTATAGCTCAAGTTCCTTATGTAATTTTTCAATTTCATGCTGGTATTTACCTATTTTTTCCATATTAGGCTCACCCACCAATTTCTTGATAAAAGCATGAATTTCCTCTCTCTTAGTTTCATCCTCTTTCAGCAATCTGATTTTCTCACCTCTCTTTCGAGTATAAAAATGGCGACGTCGGATGGCAAGCAACTCATTTTTCATACGCATCAAATCCTCATTCTGAGTCCAATCTTCATTGTACTTGTGAATATCCGCACTAATCAACGAATCTGCTGCCACAAACTTCGACTCAAGATTTGGCAAAGTCTTGATTCCAAAGTTTATGTCTGGACGATTCTTCTGAATATCCTTCTGTTCACTCACTAACGTTATAAAGAAACGCAAACGAGTGATAAGCATTGCTATCGGTTGGATATCAATGCCATAAATACATGATTCTATAATATATAGTTTACGAGTATAGTCAGGAGAATTCAAACCATTATCGAATGTCTCTTCTATCTCATGCAATTTTTCCTTGCGCTCAGCCTCATCTTGAATACCAAACGCATGGCGACTCTCCTCCAAAGCCATATTCATCAACACCTCTTTCCACTGAGTATTGTCAGGATCTACCTGTCGCAAAATATGCACCATCTGTTGAAGCATACCCATAGGGAAAGCACCAGAGCCACAAGCTGGGTCTAACACCTTGCATGTAAATATAGAATGGACGATAGCCTCCTTCTGTTGCTTTGTCAATACTATATCTTCTGTAGTAAAATCAAGCAGTTGTCTATATTGTTCTTCCAATTGTTCGCCCACGGTAGCTTTCAAATGAGCAACAAGGCTCTCATTGACCATAAACTGCACTATCTCACGAGGTGTATAGAAAGAACCACTCTGATTACGAGCAGTTTCTCTCGTTTCAGGATTATATGCACCCAATAAATTTTCAAAAACCTTACCTAAAAGTTCTGGATCCAAAGCTACTTGAATTTCTTGTGGTGTATTCTCTTCTATCGTAAAGACATAGCGTTTGAATATAGCCAGCAAGCCCTTCTCAGGATGAAAAAACAAAACATTTGGTACTACAGCACGATAACGATAAGTACCATCCTTAAACTTAGCTGGATTTCTAGAAAATCCATCATGATAATAACGTCTGCTTACACCATCCAAAGTTTTACACTTGTCCTGACATTCAAACAAGCCACAATTCAAATAAGGAACATTGGCAAACAATTCTATCACTTCTTCATCAGAAATTGAAAAAAGTCCACCTTCCTCATCACGACCATAACGATACAGATTTCTCAAATCTATCTTTGAAGCTTTGGCAAATCCTCTCTTCACCCCATCTTCTAAAATAGGGCGATTCAAAGTTCCAAAGAACAAGTTCTGAAGTACTGCCTGATAATAATTACCAACAATATCACTCTGAGAATCAAATTCTTTCAAAATTTGAGAGACATATGATGCATCAAATATTTGCTCAGGAACAAGCCCTTTTTGCTTGATAAACCAAACAAACATTAGGCGAGTTATCAAACGAATTATCTTCGTATCAATATCCTGTCTGTCATCATCCTGAGTATCTGCATCATCAGGAAATGAAACATGACTATTTGGATTGACAGCCCACTGATACCAATCGAAGAGTTCTGAATAAAACTTTTTGGTAAGCAATTCACTAGAGAATACAGCCATCCAATGACTATACAAGTCATCAAAAGAATTGTACTTTTTATTGCCCAAGGATTCCAAAATGTCTAGATGACCTCTATGTGGATGCATACAATCCACATGACGCAAAATGCTCACCTTTCCCAATTTCTCGCCAAGACCTTTTCTCCATTCTTGATTATATTCGGTTCGTTCGCAAGTAGCAAGAGACAAATAACATCCTTCTCGCACTATCAATATCACAGGAACAGCATAAGCTATACGATTCAGAGCACGAGTCAGAGATGCCACATCCGAACGCTTTAAATCAACGCCATCTTTAGCATCCATCGCAAAGATAAACATACCATTATACTTTCCCTGAGCATCAAGAACCTTCTGCTGTTCATCTTGCAAACTAACAGCAGAAACAGTCTTAGCCAAAGTTTCATCGTTAACAACACCTATATAATAGCTTCTCTCTATCAGAGTCAAAGCATTTTGCAAATACTTAGGCATTTCCCCTTCATAGAAATCTGCTAAATCGATTGGCTCACAAGTTTCTTGGTTGATCTTTACACCAACCTCTTCCAGTAAGACCAAACTTGCAGAATACAAATCTGTATCTGCAAATTTCTGCAATATATCCTTCACCATATTATATTATACGATATTTACTTATTTTGTTACATATTCCCAAACAATCAGATCGAAATTCTCTAACTTAAACTTATGCTCGACCATTTCAGAAGATATCTTCGGCTTGGTTTCTACTTTTTTTGAACGAAGCATATTCTTAATATTTGAAACGGCTTGCTTAGGAGCTTTCATTTTCATCCACTCCTTCAAAATCTCCGAAAGTTTGCTGATCCGCTCGCTGTCATTACTCTCTATCCAGTCTGGCACATACCGCTCCTGATTTTTATTGGTTCGCAAGAACTCCAGAATCTCGGCTCTGTTCAGTTCCTGATAAGTGGCAGGAAGATGGGTATCTACCGGTTGACACATCAGATACAGCTCGGTATATGGTTTGTTGCTGCCCTGCTTTCTGTGAGGATAGCCCACCACAGCAACCAGACTTTCAGGTATCTTCTCAAAGAGGGTATCGTCGAAGCGGAAACCAGAGAAGATGCCATTCGGCATACAACGGAACACATCCCTATTTTTGTCGAGAAAATCGAGCAGGTCCTGACGATAGGTCTCGAAAGAGAAATCCTTGAGCGACAAGGTCTTTGGCGACTCTATGTCGGAGATGCTGTTGTTCTGGAGTTCCTCCAGCAGGCGGTCGGCATTCTTGTCTTGCAGAGGATTATCTTCTACCATCTTCTTGAACTTCTCGTCCAGTTCTTGAGTCTCGGTGTCCACCAGTTTCATCAGCGACATACGGTTCTGTATGCGGGTCTCCAAATGGAGATAATCCTCAAACGATTTGGCTGGCCAGAAGTTGACACAACAGATTACCTTGTTAGGCGAACCGATACGGTCGATACGTCCGAAACGCTGGATAAGACGAACTGGGTTCCAATGGATGTCGAAGTTAACCTGCGTATCAGCATCTTGCAGGTTCTGACCTTCCGACAGGCAGTCGGTGGCTATCAGAATATCAATGCCGTCATTTACCTGCTCCAAGGTCTTTGTATCATATTGCGCTATCAGCTCCAGCCACTTTTCGTAACTCACATTCCAACGTTGCTTCTCATCATCATAATATTTGGCTCTATCGAGTTGGGCATCAGCATACATGCCACTCCAGTCTTTCTCCTTATAGAGTTTGCTGTAAGGCGCAAAACTTTCGAGCACATCGGTGAAGTTCTTGGTACTGTGGGCACCTGTGGTAAAGACATTCTGCCCCGAAGCGGAAGCCATGCGAGAGAAACCTCGCTTCTTCAACTCATCGAAGATAAACTGGGCAGTATCGGCAAAAGCTGTAAAGATGACAACCTTCTTGTTTTTGGCTTTCTTCTTCTCATTGAGAATTCTCACGAGTTCTTCTAATTTCAAGTCTTTCTCCTTGCCAGCTTCATAGTCAGCAGCAAAAGCCTCAAAATTCTTGTAAATATCCTTCAATTTATTGACATCCATCTGCAGATTTCGGATGAAACCACCCAAGTTCTGCATATCCGACAATTTGATGGTTCCCTTACGGAGAGAATAAGTCTCATCCATCAGCTCATCGATTTCCTCATCATCGAAGTCATCATTATTATTTCTTCCTCCGATAGAAATCGTTCCTTTACCACCCTTCTCTTTGATTGCTTTGGCCTCTAAGGCAAGGTGTAGGGTACGCTCATGAACATCGAGTACCTTATTCACCGTAGTCATGCAGGAATACCAAGAACTCTCCAGACGCTTCATAAACAAGACGCCCATCATCTTGACCAGAAAACGTTCACGGTTCACGTTGTCATCCCAATCCTTAGCCGCTCCCTTACGAGCCTTCTTCTTATTTTCTTCAAGATAAAGACTTGGCTGATAGGCGGTAAGGCTCAGTCCATCAAACTTTTGGTAAATTTCTTCTGTGGTTTGTAACTTACCCAAATGCTCTACACCTTGGTAGATATTGACAGGTTTCTCCTTATCAGGGAAGCCCAGGTCTTCGCCCAAGGTCTTCTCTATCAGCTTTCGTGTACGAGCCACGATGAGTTTGTCGGTAAGGTTGAAGAACTTCGGAGGCAAGGTGGCAATGAATCCGCCGATGGTTCTGTCGGGATTGTTGCACCACTGAGTGTATTTGGTCTGCGCATCCTTGAAGAGGTTGGAAAGCGATTCTACTCCGAAGTCATCGTCGTCGAAGGCATCATCCCTGCCGTGACCGATGAGGTTGAACTGTCCCTTTACATCGTTCAAACCGGTGTTGATAGGAGTCGCTGAGAGCATCAAAACTTTCACATCTCTGTTTTCCTGGCCCTCCTTGTTCTGGATGAGTTTCGCCATCAATTCCTGATATCGGCCAGATTTCTCATTGCGCAGATTGTGGCTTTCATCTATCACAACCAGAATCTTCTTTCTCGTCTGAAGATAGCTCAACTTGGCATCGGTATATCGCTCCTCCATACGGTCGTTCTGCATATCGGTATGGAAACGGACGATGTAGTCAAACTCATCTTTCTCGAAACGGGAGTTGCGACGACGGAGGTACTGGTCCCAGTTTTGCTCCAACTTCTTCGGGCAAAGCAAGACGGTGAGATAATTCTGAGTCTGGAAATATTTGATGACAGCCAAAGCCGAAAAGGTTTTACCAAGACCTACGGCATCGGCAAGGATAGCTCCATTATACTTACGGAGCATTTTTATAAGAGAGATAACACCCTTCTGCTGGTAATTGAAAAGCGTGTTCCAAATCACACTGGTCTGCAAAAGTTGCATGTCCTGTCGGTGCTCAATACCGCCATCCAAATCAAGGTCGGAGTTGAACAATTCAAAGAGTATTTTGTAATAGATTTCCTCTGGTGTATATTGGCGGAAAATCTTTTCAATTTCTTGTATAAAGTATTGTTTTACATCTATTTGTGTACCTTTAGGCTTTTCTCTGTCCTCAGGCATTTTTTCTTTCGCCACCGACTTCCACTGTTCCTCAAACCAGGAACGGAGGGAGCGGTAGGTATCGGAGTTGCCAGTATCGGCAAGATTTAGCTCCACATTAGAAGAAGGAGTGTATCCCAAGCCTGCATAAGTTAAATTGCTGCTACCCTGCACATAATAGTTGTGGGCAGGATCATGGTCATCCTTAAAGAGATAAAGTTTGGCATGACAAAAGGCGTTAAGGATGGCCTTGACATGCACCTTATCCCGACGCAAGAACTCAAGGGCATTCTTGGCCGCATCACTTAGATGAAGCGCATTCTCTATACCACAGTCATCATTGAGTAAATCAAGGATATGGTTTTGGAACTGATCGTCTGCAACCATCTGGGCCAAAACCATACGATACTCATTGTTGGGCGAAAAGTTCTTGCCCAACAGTTCCAAACCTGTAACAGAGAAGAATCCCGTCACTATATCAAGTACACCTTCCCTATCCTTCTCTGGGTCGGTATAATACTTCATGTAATCCCAAACTGTTGTGATGTTAATTCCGTCATTAGGATCTCTATCTTGCTTATTGTCGATGATCATTCTTAGGTCAGTTTCGTTCTAATCTACTCGACTCCCTAAGTAGAATCATTTACTCCTAATCACTTACTCTCAATCATTTACAAAGAAAAGGCGCAGGAATCATATTGCAATCTATATCCTTGTCAATTGAGGCCGTAGGAAGAGCCCTGGGTGTCAAAGATAAGAAGCAATAGAAGCCTACGCCAATTGGGTATATTGTGTACGGCACAGGATGCACCCTCTCCATACGAATGAAAAGGGTACACCTATGCCATAGTGTAAATATACACGATGGGTAGACGCCCACCGCTGTCTTCATCTGAACACCCTTTGAAATTTCCTACGTTTCAATTGAACAGAAGAAAACGTAAAGCAAACGTCTTTCTTAATTATGATAGGCCAAGCCATGGACTTTAGTTTCCCAACCAGCATCACTATGCCAGCCATCCACGGCAAGACGATTGCAAAAGTAATAAAAAAGACTGAAACCAGCAAGCTTTCAAGAAATTATTATTTTCTGATACCATAGGGATTGCACCCAACGTCATCAATCCTATGCGTTACAATATAACAGTTTTCTAAAACGATTTTTCATTCCAAGCGTTACAGTATAACTGATATATGATCTGATATTTACCTTAGGCTTATTCTGTGACACTTTTCGGATGAAATAAAAATCTTAAACTAAAATCTCAACCAAAATGCGCTCGAATACCTCGCTTTTGGGAAGGGTTTTATTATGGATCGCCTACGGCTCGAAATCTTAACAAAAATCTTGAAAATAATCTTTAACTATAATCTTTTCTGTGATTTCCGTGATTTGCCTTTGGCTTATTCTGTCGCGACTCAACATAGTGAAAGCGCGCTCTCACTCTGTCTTCGCTGCTCCAGAATATCCAGAGTGTCATCCGTGTGCGACAAAAAAAGCGGTGCATCTCTTGATGAAAGAGAATGCACCGCTTTCGTTGACTCCAATGGGGCTATCATTTACTTGCCAGCCAATAACCTACGATGACTGCTATAAGTCCACAGAAAAGACTTAATACCATATAAAGTAGCGCTAAGGATTGTTGGCTGTCTCGTGCTAAAAGCAAGTTTTCGTTCATAAAGGTGCTGAAGGTGGTGAAACCGCCACAAAAGCCGGTTACCAACAATAACTTTGTATTGGGCGAGAGATGTCCACCTAATGCACATCCTGAAAGTATGCCGATAAGGAAACAGCCCAGTACATTGACGATGAAAGTTCCCATTGGGAACGTGGAGGCAAGCCATTGGCTTGTGAACTTCGATACAAGATATCGAAGTCCACCGCCAAAAAAGCTTCCTACACATACCAATAATAATTGTTTCATAGCAGAATCTATCAAAGTCCTCTTGCCTTCAGCAAGCCAGAAGCATCTGGCTGTTGCATACCGGTAAAGTCTGTAAACATCAACATCTGGTCTTTGGTATTGCCTCTGCCGAGAATCTTGTCACGGAAAGCCTGACCTACAGCAGGATTCAAAGCACCATGCTTGGCAAAATAGTCTGCCACATTTACTGCCAGCACCTCTGTCCACAGATAACTGTAATAACCTGCTGCATAGCCTCCACCCCAAACGTGGTTGAAGTACGAGGTGATGTAACGAGGCGGTATTTGGTTGTTGAGCAATCCCACTTGCTGCAACGCCTGTCTTTCAAACTCCTGGGCTTTATCGGCAGTAGGAATCTCTTGCTGGCCGATGTGGTGCCATGCCATGTCAAGACAAGTGGCAGCGAGATTCTCTCCCAAGGCGTAGGCTGCATGGAAATTGATGGATTTCAACATACGTTCTTTAAGTGCCTCAGGCATGGGTTCTCCTGTCTGTGTATAGCGCGCGAAATGGTCGAACACTTCGGGTACTGTGGCAAATGACTCATTAAACTGTGAAGGCATTTCTACGAAATCGCGAGGTACGGCAGTTCCGGATAATGTGTTGTATTTGCAATCAGAGAGTATGCCATGGAGAGCATGTCCAAACTCATGGAAGAGTGTGCAGACCTCATCCCAAGTGATGAGGGTAGGCTGACCGTCCGGTGCTTTGGCAAAGTTGCACACATTATAAATGACAGGCAATTGATGACGCAGTCCGCATTGTTTGGCAAAGGCACTCATCCACGCACCGCCACGCTTTGTGGGACGACGGAAATAGTCGCTATAGAAAAGTGCAATGGGTTTTCCATCTTTGTCGATTACCTCAAAGACCTTCATGTCGGGATGGTAGGTCGGAATATCTTTGCGCTGCTTGAAAGTCAAGCCATAGGCACGATGGGCTGCATAGAAAACGCCATTGACCTGTACGCTGTCGATATTAAAATAAGGTTTGATCTCGTCGTCGGAAATATTGAGTTGTTCTTTTTTCATCTTCGATGAGAAATAGAACCTGTCATAGGGTTGCAACTTAAAGTCGCTGCCCATAGTCTTTTTAGCATAGTCTTCTATCGCCTTTGTTTCCTGGTCTGCCTTTGGTGAATAGTCAGCAATCAGTTTGTGGAGGAAATCATATACATTGCCTGAATTTTTCGCCATGGCTTTTTCCAGGGAATAGTCAGCATAATTGTCGTAGCCCATCAACTTCGCCTTTTCAGCACGCAGTTTTGCGGTTTCAACAACAATAGAGAAAGTATTGAACTGAGGATTAGTACCATCTGCCCGGTGTATAGAAGCCTCATATACCCGACGTCGCACATCGCGATTGGCGAGGTTTGCCAGGATGGGCTGCTGTGTGGTATTGATAATCACAATACAATAAGGAGCCTTGCCTCCCCTACTCTGTGCATCTTTCTCACACTGTGCAATATCAGCCTCTGAGAGTCCAGCCAATTCGTCTTTGGTATTGATCCATACGACAGCATGATTGGTAGCATCAGACAAGAGTTTTCCCCATTGCTGACTGAGTTCTGAGAGTCGCATATTGATTTGCTTCATCCGCTCCATGTCGCTGGCAGAGAGCAGTGCGCCAGCCCTGACGAAGCCTTTATAAATGACTTCCAACAGTCTTGCATCTTCGCCCTTGAGCTGATTTTTCTCATGCTCATAGACATATTTTATGCGTTTGAAGAGTTCAGGATTGAATGTAATCTCATTTTCCAAATCAGCAAGAATCGGTGTTACCTTCTCTTCTGTATCGGCAATAACCTTTGTTTTGTGTGCGCTGGTCAGTCCGAAGAATACATTACTGATACGGTCAAGCAACACCCCACTCTCTTCATAGGGCAGAATCGTGTTTGCAAAGGTCGGTGTTTCCTTACTATTGACAATCTTCTTGATATTGTCGCGTTGAATTTTCACAGCTGCTTCAATAGCAGGCAAATAGTCTGCCTCGTTGATCACATTGAAATCGGGAGCGCCAAAAGGCAGTTTGCTTTCAATGAGCAAGGGGTTGACTCTTTCCGCTCCTGACATGGTGGTCATTGCAGAAGCTTCTGACATCAGTATGATGCCCGAAGCCAGTCCAATTGTCATAAATGTTTTGTTTAGTTTCATAATTGCCGATATATAAGGAGTTTATTTGATATGGATATCCAATGGTATCTCATTGTTCTTTTCATTGTCAGAACCGTTTGAGTTGAAGGAAGTTGCTATTTGCTTATTTGAGTTCCTTGTCGAAGAATTTCACACACTGGCGGAAGAGATGATTGCGTGTGTTTCCTCCTGCGATACTATGGTTGCGATTGGTATAAACCAATTGGCTGAAATCTTTATCAGCCTGCACCAGAGCTTCTGTGTATTCTGCTGTATTTCTGAAGTGGACATTGTCGTCAGCCATTCCATGGCAGAGCAACAGACTGCCTTGCAACTGCGCAGCACGCTTGATGGGGGTGATATCGTAACCATTGGGATTCTCTTTCGGCGTACGCATGAATCGTTCGGTATAAATGGTGTCGTAATACTTCCAAGATGTTGGTGGTGCAATAGCAATACCTGCACGGAACACGCCACGTCCTTCAGACATAGACATCAACGTGTTGAAGCCTCCAAAGCTCCATCCCCAAATGGCCATGCGCTGCCCATCAACGTATTTCTGTTTTGCCAGCCACAAAGCCGCTTCCACCTGGTCGTGTGATTCGAGTTCACCCATCTGCAGATATGTACACTTTTCAAATTCTGCACCTCTTGCACCTGTTCCACGTCCATCAACACAGACACACAGATAGCCACGTTGCGCCAGATATTGTTCAAGCATGGCACCTTGACCTGCCATTCCCACTCCCCATGCATTCTTGACACTCTGACTACCAGGACCACTATATTGGAACATGATGACCGGATATTTCTTCGACGGATTGAAATCTGCAGGTTTTACCATCCATCCATTGAGGTTGACTCCATCTGCTGTGGTCAGCGTGAAGAGTTCACGTTTACCCAAATTCATGCTCTTCAACCAACCGTTGAGTTCTCGGTTATCTACAAGTGTCGAGAGTGTTTTCCCACGTTGGTCGCAAAGTGAGAATACGGCAGGCGTATTGATATCGCTCCATTGGCTGATGAAGTACTTGAAGCCCTTGGCAAAGATGGCGCTGTTCCATCCTTTTTTGGGTGTCAGGCAATTGCGTTTTCCATTCGAGTGAGCCACATAGACCTGTTGTTCTACGGCACCCTGTTCGTGACTTGCGTAATAGACATCTCCTGTTGCATCATCCACGCCATACACATCTGCCACGTCATAATTTCCTGTTTCTACCTGACGCAGCAATTGTCCGTTGGTATTATAGAGATACAAATGCAACCATCCGTCACGCTGACTGGGCAGAAGGATGTAACGGTTTGTCACAACGAGACTTGTAATACACTCTTCCTTTAAATATTTAGCGTCACGCTCTTCTATGAGCAGTTGGCAAAGGGTTGACAAGGGGTTGACCGCATAGATGCGCAGACAATCCTGATGGCGGTTGAGTGTTGTCACCATCACCTTGGAGGCATCGCCCATCTGCTTGATGCGAGGCACATAGCCATCAGCATCAATGGGTACTTGCAACTGGCGTGTCTGACGACTTGCAATATCAAAGCTCCACACCGAGGTTGTGGCATTGTCGGCACCAGCCACAGGATACTTGTAAGTATAAGCGCCAGGATACTCATCATACTGCTTGTATTCGGGATTCAGCCCTTTGAAGAGCGGCATGCTGTACTGTTTTACCTTACTCTCATCATATTTCACCCAGACCAGCACACGGCTGTCAGCTGTAAATATCATAGAGCGGTCGTTGGCAAACTCCTCCTCATTGACCCAGTCAGGGATTCCGTTGATGATGGCATTGCGCTTTCCGTCCTTCGTCACTTGCACCTCAGCATTATCATAGAGCAATTTGACCAGAAATATGTTGCCGTCACGCACAAAAGCCACCAATGATCCATCAGGTGAGAAAAGCGGAGTCTGCTGAGGTCCGTTTTTCGACAGGGGAACCATTCTGTTGCTTCCCATATTATACAAATAGTACTCTGCTTTGAACGAGTGACGATAAATACTTTCCGTATGCGTCTGTATCAGCATCTGCCGACCGTTGGGGCTGACCATATAGCCATCGATATAATCGACGCCGGCGGTTTTCACCACATCAAGGTCGAAAAGCACCGAAACGGTCTTTCCTGTTTTAAAGGAATGACTCTCTACCTTACGTCCGTCTGACGACAGTTGCGTATAAGTCTCACCATCTTGGGCAGTTTTCACCGCTCTGATGCCATCGCCGCGGTATTGCCATTTACTGATTTCCGCAAGATTCAGATTACCTGCAAACATAGCGCTGACAAATGGAAATAATAGCACTGCAGTCCAAAAAAATCTCTTCATATCTTTTCATTGTTTTATGTTATGTATCTTTCTTGTTTTGATGTTGCGAAATTACAAAAATTCATTGTCATGACCAAATATCTTCATGCTTTTTGTGGAAATGAACAGAAGATTAGGGCAACAAATACTATCCAACAGACAAAAAGACAGTTTTATCGTGAGATTTCATCCAACTCTCTTCTTATGCAACAAGGAGGTCTCTCCGATGAGTGTCCCAATACCCAATAAGTTTTGGGGACTTACTGGGGACTCACTACGTAGGAAGAAGGATGCTAACATCCCGAACTCATCCCGAACTCATCCCGAACTCATCCCGAAGCCGAGCGCAAAGACGCTCGTCAAAAAGCTGGACCCATCAGTCCAATAAAAAAACAGAAAGTCTGCATAAAAAAAAGCCTTTCGTTTGGCAATAAGAATTATAACCTGTAAATTTGCACCTAAGAAACCCAAATACCAAAGCAACAATGACTAATAACCAAGACCCCAAAGTTCCCTCATGGGAAGAACTCATCAACGCTATCTCAACAGGAAATTCACATCCCGAAGCAACTTGTTGGGAAATATACAGATACCTGCGCCAAAACTACCAAACCATTGGTTCAGAAACTTCACGCACATTATTATTAGCTTATATCAAACTGCGCACCGACAAACCGTCACTCATCAATTCCTGCATGATGGATATGGCGGTTAAGATTAGCACAACCTATACAGACTTTCAACTGCCTCGCTTTCTCGACATGTGCAACCACACTTCCTGTCTGAGAGATGAGGACCGCCAAAAACAAAAAGGCAAAGACGGAAAGCTGTACCTATCCCTACAAGAACGAATAGATCGGGCCTTGCAATCCTACAGACTGCATCATCCTGAGGCACGCAATGAAAACTCTGACGATATTATAAGCATGTACGCAGTATCGTTGTTTGAGAAAATCAAAGCAGGACGCACCTGTCGGTTTGTCAAAATGGTTGCAGCAAATGGTATGTCGCTGATTGCAGACAGCCATCAATTCCCTTGCCGGCCTTACGAAATCATCGGAAAGGTTTACGATGTTTCCGTCACGTCCAGCAAAGACGGCAACAAAAGGATTGTCGAGATTGTAGCCTCAACAAAACCAATAAACCGCATCTTTCCTATAAAAACCGGATACATCGAAGGAATTGACGAGACGCACGGACACATCCACATCTTTGACAATATGTCGCATCATTACGTTGCCGACAGAAAAACAATTACCGCAACACTACCTGCACGAACAACCGTTCGAAAAGGAATGTTCATTCAATTCTGTCCTATTATCAGCAACGGAGACCCATTCAAATCGGCAGCAATCGTCAATATTTTAGACCGCTACAAAGGACGTGAATCCTTTGGATCCTATTCTGCCAAGATCACATACGCAAATCCCGCACAACATTACATCAGATACACCATCCTGTCAGACATTCCAACCACTCCCGAAGGCACCATCTCCAAAGAAGGCTTCGCCAGTACTTCAACAATGAAACCGGATATGGAAAAAGAAATGACCGTAGGGAAAAACATCCAACTGATTCTATTCCTCAAGCGCGGAATAAACGGTCAGAAAAGCAACCACGTGGCTGAGATTTATTAATCTATATGCCTTTTTACGCTCATTTTCGTGCTTTAAAACCGTTTTCTGCAAGTACTATACACCTTTTATATAAAGAAAACAACGTTTTTCTTTTGATATTCCGTAGGATTGCAGTACCTTTGCAAGCTAAAAGCACTATTTTAAACAGAGAATGAGTAAATACCAAAATAAAACATTCCCTCTAATTGCTGATATAGAGGGAGATTACAAAGATTTAACAAGCATCGAAGTACCGGAAGTCTTGCCAGTATTGACAGTACGCAATGTTGTAATGTTTCCGGGAGTTGTCAACCCCATCCTCGTGGGACGGGACCAGAGTCTTAAACTACTCAAGAAAGCAGAGAAAGAAGACTCGCTCTTTGCCGTATGCTGCCAGTATTCAGCCAATACGGAATTTCCAACCCAAAACGACATCTACAAGATTGGAGTAATGGCCAAACTCGTAAGGATTATCACTCTGCCTAACAACAAGGTCACCGCCATCGTGCAGGGACTACGACGCATCGTATTGGGTGATGAAGTACCCAACGAGGACTTCATGCTTTCACACGTACTCCCATACGATGAGAAGATTCCAGGACTGAAAGACAAAGAGTTTAACACAGCCATAGGTACCCTGCGCGACGTTACAACAGAGTACATCGACATGAACGATGAAATGCCCGATGAAGCATCATTCTCCGTGAGAAACATCGGCAACAACCTCATTGCGCTCAACTACATCTGTAGCAACTTTGTGGAAAACGTAAGCGAACGCATAGACCTTCTGAACACCTCTGACCTCAAGGACCGCCTCTTCATGATGATCAGACACATGAACAAGCAGCAAGAATTGCAGACCTTGAAACTTGAAATTCGCAAGAAGACCCACGAAGACCTCGACGAGCAACAGCGCAACTACTTCCTCCAGCAACAGATCAAGAACATTCAGGCTGAAATGGGCAATGAGGCTTCGCCTGAAAAGAAAGACCTGCTGGAAAAAGCTGCCAAAAAGAAATGGAGCAACGAAACCGCCAAGGTATTCAAGCGCGAGATGGAGAAACTCGACCAGCTCAACCCACAAAGTCCGGACTACAACATCCAACTGACGTACCTCCAGACTCTTGTTTCGCTGCCATGGAACGAATACACCCAGGATGACCTCAATCTGAAGCGTGCACAACGAATCCTTAACCGTGACCACTACGGCATGGAGAAAGTCAAGGAGAGAATACTCGAATACATCGCTGTGCTCTCGCTCAGAGGCAACCTCAAGTCGCCTATCCTTTGCCTCTACGGCCCTCCAGGAGTCGGAAAAACCAGTCTGGGCAAATCCATCGCCGACGCACTAAACAGAAAATACGTGCGCGTCTCACTTGGAGGACTACACGACGAAGCTGAAATACGCGGACACCGTAGAACCTACATTGGAGCCATGCCAGGACGCATCATCAAAAACATGCAGAAGGCAGGGACTGGCAATCCCGTATTCATACTCGACGAAATAGACAAGGTGACGCAGAATACCCATAATGGCGATCCTGCCTCAGCACTTCTCGAAGTACTCGATCCTGAGCAAAACAATGCCTTCCACGACAACTATCTCGATCTGGACTACGACCTGTCGAAAGTCATGTTTATTGCAACGGCCAACAATCTCGGCACCATTCCCAAACCCCTACTCGACCGCATGGAAATCATCGAAGTAAGTGGCTATATTACCGAAGAGAAACAAGAGATTGCTAAGC